>Ga0172372_10004563_pt1 | contig 19611 bp, 22 predicted proteins | sample LakKiv5m_2_FD_114544 | JGI IMG/M metagenome (GOLD analysis project Ga0172372, IMG submission 114544) | Freshwater microbial communities from Kabuno Bay, South-Kivu, Congo - kab_092012_9.5m | ecosystem: Environmental > Aquatic > Freshwater > Lake | place: Democratic Republic of the Congo...
CCCGTTAGAAGCTTATCCAAAGTTTCTGTTTTTTTCTCCTCGAAAGCCAGAGGCGGAATCGGGGCAAGACTTGCCCTTAGTATTTTTCGGCTGAGTTTCTAACGGGGTCAACCCCGTTAGAAGATTACCTAAAACTTTTACCATATCTCCCTAAGAGCCGCCCGCCTAGACTCGACGTCTAGTCGAGGCTGGCAGGCAAAGCGGAGCTTAGCTCTGCGAGATCGCCCGATAAGCTTCCGATATTACAAGCTTGGTTGAGCTTTCTAACGGGGTCAACCCCGTCAGAAGCTTATAACAAAATATGGATTAATTGCAAGACAAAGTCGCTTGCTTATCTTAAAACAGAAACATAACTCAGCTAAACTTTTATACAGAGTCAAGATCCAAATACTAGCCCAAATAGCACCTATCATTAATTCCAGTCCAGCTATTGACATTATGGCTATTTTGATTTATACTAGGTCATTAAGGATAGCAGCTTAAAAAGTCAATATAGAGCAAAAAACAACTAACAAGGGAGGGAGTCGCATGAAAAAGGCAGCAATCGGTATGTGTATTTTGGGATTATTATTTTTGGCAGGAACGGTTTTTGGGCCCCAGAGCATGAAAATTGCCTCTTCGGTGTCCCAAGTCGTATCCAAAATGTTCACTGGAACAACCAACAAAACAACCATGATCGTCAGAATTGATGTACGCGGTAACTAGATCACACCCGATAACTCAACAAAACTGAAAGGAGATAAAAAATGAAAGGCAGAAACGAAACAAGAAGGACAATGGCGATGGCAATGGTTTATTTAACGGTTTTCTTCTCTCTCAATGTGGCCTGGGCCGGCGGTGGTTCAAGCTCTCTCTCCAGTACGCACTTCACACGCTTGATCGTTGAGCAACAATTGCGACAACAAGTCGTACAAGTGGCAGTCAGTATCTGGAACTCGGAGAACGACTACTCTGCTTCATCAAGCGTAGGACCAGACGGCTGGGTAGAGCTGAAAATCGACAATCCCCGTCCGGGAGCCTACTCGATGTTTGTTTCAGAGCAAATAATCAAAAACGGTCAGATCTATTCGGTGTTCGAACACCGATCAGAAATAGTGATCAAGGATGGCGAGAATACCTTCTCTCCTAAATTGACACTGGTTCGCTTTCTGCCAGTCACTTTCACATTGCCGGAAGATTGGGTTCTGCAAAATGAATTTAACATTCAGGCAATCTTAACTGATGGCAGCGTCAGCGACCAAGGACCGAGCTGGTCGACTATCGAAGACCAGAGGAAGACCCTGATTGCCTTTGTTCCAATTGATGCCGCCCAGGTAACAATCGACTTTGGGGGAAAGAGATACACGGCTGACGCCTCCTTTCTTTTGGGCGGAATGGCAACTGACGAACCGATGCCACTGATCGCTTTCCCGTCGAGAGATCTGCCAAAATTAACAATCAATGCCAGCCTCAGAGAAAATTATCTCATTGCTGGAGTTGACTACGGAACAATTCAGGCGACCATTAACGCCGCAAATTCCGGGCAGACAGTCATGATCAAACAGGGCTCCTATAATGAACGAATAACGCTCAAAGCTGGAGTCCCGGTTATCGGCGATACAGCTTGTCCTCAGTGCGTGATCATAGGATCAGACGAAGCCCAAACCGTCACAGCAGACGGGCCCGGCGATTACTCTATCTCCGGTGTTATGATTCGGAATGGTTACAGCGGACAAAAGTACTGGAGCACAGCCGCGGTCATGACCGATCGCGGAGCGCATGTCGAGATGGATCATTGCATCGTTGAAGCGACAGGGACCGCTGATCCGATTGCCAACAACTACAGCGCCCTTCGGTTCACAAACCTGACCATCAAAGGCAGCGGATCAGGGGTTGTGGGCATCAATCTCTACAACAACAATGGACCAACGGATGTTTTCAAAAATCTATTGTTCTACAACTTGGGCAGCGCCATGAGACAGACCAATACTTCTGTTCCGATCGTGGTGACCAATTCTCTCTTCTGGCAAGCCAGCATAGAGAATATCAAGCAGGATCCCAGTAACACTTTCGGAGACCCCCAATTTAATTGGGACTATCCAAATCTCAACGCCCCGGATGTTCAGGCCATTATGGCTATCGACGGCAACTATCCCGGCGCGCTGCGACCAACACCCAGACACTAACTCTTCGCGACAAAAAATCGCGACATAACGAAAGCCTCGTTCCACCAAGGAGCGAGGCTTTATTTTTTTACTTCAAAAATAATTTACCCGATAATTAACCCCAACAGAAATCTGCTCACATACGGCAGAAAGGTCATCGCCACCAAAACGGCCACGACAATACCAATCGGCTGACTTAAAAATTCAATTGCTTTTGAATAACGCCTCACGTTTATATCCGCCAGAGCAATTAATAATTTTGAACCATCTAGTGGCGGAAAAGGTAATAAGTTAAAAAGCCCCAGCCAAATATTAACCATCACGATCAAAATTAAAAATGGATTTAGAAAAAATCCCGGCACGAATCTAATAAATAAACCAAAAACGATGGCCAAGAGAAAATTAGATAGAACGCCAGATAAGCTCACCCAAATCATCCCCCAGCGTTGATTTCTAAAATTATAAGGATTAATCGGCACTGGCTTGGCATAGCCAAAGAACATGCCAAAAAGAAAAAGTAAGGCTAGCGGCATAATTACGGTCCCCCAAAGGTCAATGTGGGCCATGGGATTTAAAGTTAGCCGGCCTTCATATTTAGCTGTCGAGTCTCCTTGCGAAAAAGCGGCCCAAGCATGCGCGTATTCATGCACAATCGCCGACATAATAATGATCAAATATAGAAATAGATTGCTTTGAATGTCTGTCATACATTTGCATTTTTTCTTTTTTTAATGTATCATAATCTCAGCTAAATTAAAAGACTTTTAAACTATAAAATAAATCCATGGCAAAGACTTGTGCAATTTGCGGTAAAGGATCACAAATGTCCACCAAGCTGGTAAAGCTGCGCGGCAAATTTAATCCCACCTGCAAAACTAGAAAATACCCGAATCTCCAATGGGTTCGCCTGTCCCCGACCAAACGAGTTGAGGCTTGCGCCAAATGTATCAAAACGATTCACAAGAAATAATTTTTTTGTGAGCTGTAAATCCTAAATCCTAATTTCTAAATCCTAAACAAATTCAAATATCAAATATTCAAAATTAGAATGTTTCTCGCATTCGTTTTGGATTTTGAATTTCGGTCATTTGAGATTGTTTAGAGTTTGGGATTTCGGGTTTGGGATTTTTTAATTTCCGGGCCATCGGCCCGTTAGAAATCTATGTATTATGTCTATGTTTTAAAAAGTGATAATGATGGCAATTGGTACACTGGTTATACGAATAATTTACAAAAAAGAATTTTAGAACATAATAAAGGGCTAAATTTGGCGACAAAAAGTAGGCGACCTTTTCAACTTATATATTATGAAGCTTCGCTAAATGAAAAAGATGCCAAAGCACGAGAAAAATATTTAAAATCAGGAATGGGTAAAAGATATATGAAAAATAGATTAAAATTCTTTTTTGTTTCGTAGATTTCTAACGGGCCATCGGATAGTGGTAGTCCGTACCCTTGGGGTGGGTATAGCGGGGGTTCGACTCCCCCTGGCCCGACTGACAAAAATTTATTAAAATATAGTTATGCAAAAAATAGTCCCCCATTTTAATCGAACTAGCTTTTGGTGGTATCTAACCAGCACCTGGACCTTTATTGTATTTTTGGCTATTGGCTGGGATTTTTACGAAAATAACGGTTTTGCTAATTTTACGACACCCCTGCTTGTTCTTTATATCGCCGTCCTGGCTATCTATGCTGGCAATAAAGAATTCGAGCGCTGGTGCCGAGTTCATAAAAGCGCTCACCCGGGAGAAGTGTTCGTTATTGCCTGGACGATATTAATTATGACTATTTTTATTCTGACGGTTGTTTTGCATAAACCCTATAAAATATCCGGGGAAATAATTTCAGCCTACATTGCTGTGCTTAGCATCCTAGCTATCACTCGCCGGTCAAAGAGTCTCTACCAAAGAAAAAAATAAAAAAACCCTATAGGATGGGGCTTTTTGTTTAATTGTTTCGGCCAGCGAGTTTTTAAACTCGCTGGCCGAAACAGACGAATTCATAGTCCCGGCCGCCTAACGAAAAAATAATGGCCGCCGTTTTTTGATTTCTGGAAAGACAAGCTCTCCTTTCCAAAGGAGACTATTTTTTCTTGTCCCCAACCCATTGAAACTGTTTTTACTTCCCCGCCGGTTGATTTTACTGACTCGCCTTGCTCTGCTGCCTTGCTAAAAAATGCATCCGCCATAGCCATCCTCCCTATAAAAAAGCGAAAAGTTAAAAATCTGCTTCTCCGTCCGCGCCCCGCCAGAGACGAATTGACCTAACGGGGTAATGTTTCTTTTAAAGAACTAAAAAACTGACCCTGAAGGCCAGCCTCTTTTTGCAAATCTCTTAGCTATCTTTATCTAAACTGCAAAAGACCGACCTTGCCTGTCAGTAAAAGAAAAGCTAAGCCAATAATTTAAATTCAAAATATAATCGATCTGTTTCATGTTTAATTTTTTGGCACTCTCTGCCAAGAATTTCATATGAATTTCGGCATTGTTGCAAGTGGGTGCCCGCAAAATAATATTCCGAACGAATCAGCAATATTATTAAATATGAGGCTCCCCGAAATTCTAGTTTAACCCAAAATCATTTTGAAACTCTTGCACAGGAAGGCCGTTTCTATTATAGCACCTTTTTGATGATGTCAACACTGGGTTATTTTTTCTTACCGATATCTTCAACATACGGCAAATCTCCTTTAATCAAACGAAAAAGAACATAAAAAGGCAAGCCGATAATGATCAGGATAGTGAACCACTTATCTTCTTGTCCGGCAAAAGGCATTGTATGCGGCATAAGTTTTTCGCTTAATATCTTCTTAATTTACTCTAGGATTCCATCTAAATTAACATCATAAAGAATCTGCTCTTGAACTAGGCGATAGTTGATAATTTCGTTTTCCGAAAACCAAAGAGCAATTTCTTTATTGGCTTCATCAGGAGAGCCAGAAGCATGAATCAAATTTCTAACCGCTCGCCCGGATGTGTCGGATAACTGGTAAGAATCTAAAACGAAATCACCACGGATTGTGCCAACATCACTAGTTAAAGGCTCGGTTCCACCAGTAATCTTTCGCACGATTTTTACCGCGTGCACTCCCTGCCAAACCATCGCGATAACTGGGCCGGAGGCCATATATTTTTTTAAATTCTCCAGAATAATTCCCGTGATAACCAACGGATCTTCTGAGGGCGGTTGCAAACCCTTATCCCTATAGCTTTTAATCGTTTTTTCGCCGGTGATTCTCCGCCACTCTGGGTCCACTGTGTAATGTTTTTCAATGTGTTCAACAGTTGGCACCATCATTTTCACGGCCACCAATTTCAAGCCACTTCGTTCGTAACGCTTAATAACCTCACCGATCAATGAACGCTGCACACCATCTGGCTTAATAACTACTAATGTTCGTTCGTTTTTCATAATCTCTTTAAATTACGAAACTTACTCCCTCCTTTTAAAAGGAGGGAGGGGGTGGATTTAAAATCCCCTTCAATCCCCCTTCGCAAAGGGGGAAATAATATTTCGCATCCATAAATTTATTTAATTACTGTCATCATCATACCAAAAACCTACATTTTGGCAAACCGAGCTTAGCTCGGCAAATAAAAAAGGCCACTCAATTCGGTGACCTAATAATAACAAATAGAGACGGGCGTTATTCATCCTGCCAAACGCTGAGACAGAGCTTGGCGCCAGGCTTTGGAAGATAAAAACAAATTGGGTCAGAATAACCTCTTTCCTTTGCGAGCCCGCAAGCTTTAGTTCCGTCAAGATGCGACAACACAATCGTATTATCACTAAAGCTCGACGCGCAAAAAACCTGGCCGCCATATCTATATTCTGGTCTTCCTCGGATACTCCGCCCTGGAAAGGCCGCGATAAGCCTTCGGCAATGATTTTCTCTCCAATTATGTTACTTCCTTTAACTGCCCGCGCAAAAAAAGGAAAACGGCTCGACAAATCCAAGTCCTCTTGCCCGCTCCTTTGCCTGCACTTCATTATCGCCAGAGGCCACAATAACTTTTACGGCCGGCTCGGGCTGGCAAACCCAAAGCCCGGCGTATCGCCTAAAGTTATCCCGCAAAATCTTTTCCCGAAGACTCTTTCTCATAATGCCTCCTCTCACTTAAAAAGAACTTTTTTTCTTTATCCTACTCTCCCCACCTGTCTTTGACAAGATATCGATCTCACCCCCCCCTCTTTTTAAAAAAGAGGGGGTAGCTAAATTTTACAATCTTCATTCACGCCCGCACACCTTCAAATCGCACTCAAGGTCTACATCCCCATCCTGATCTGTCCGCAATATTTGCGCACCCACGGTTTTTAACCGTTCCAACGCTTCGGCTGTCGGATGCCCATATTTATTTTTAACCCCCACCTGGATCACGGCGATTTTTGGCGCCACCGCCTCCAAAAATTCCGCGCTCGTTGAATTCTTGCTGCCATGATGCCCGACAGCCAAAATATCAGCTTTTAAATTTAAACCAGACAAAAGTAAAGGCTGCTCTGTCTGCTCTTCCGCGTCGCCGGTAAATAAAATCTTATTTTTGCCATAAATTATTTTTCCGACAATCGAAGTCGCATTGGTATTTTTACTGAAATCCCGCCCGTTGATTTTTCCAAAGGGATACATAATCTCGATTGATAAATTATCCGCGATTTTTACTTTATCACCCTCCCGCACAAAAATTACCGAAATATTTTTTTGTTTTATCAACTCATTCCAAGTTTTATACTCGGCGGTATTATCCGTAATCCCCGTTTCCAATATTTGCCCAATATCATAACGTTTTAAAACTTCAATTAATCCGCTTAAGTGATCCGAGTCCGGATGAGTTAAAATTAGCAACTCGATTTTTCGGTCAAATAAGGGCAAGGTTTGTCCAAGTTTGGCCAAAACCACATCGGAAGGTCCGCCGTCAATTAAAACTTGATTGCTCCCTGGCGCTAAAATCAAAATCGCACTTCCCTGCCCCACATCCAAGAAATCTATTTTTACTTTATCGCTCGCCGCCAGCTCAAAAATCGCCAGCCACACAAAAACCGCGCCAACTAACAGCGCGGCCAAAATAATCCAACCAACGTTATTTTTTATCTTTTGCCACATTTTCTTATTCTTATCATTTTGTCGTTCCCGCGCAGGCGGGAATCCATAGCATTACTGCAACGGACTCCTAATATTTTTTAAACTCGGATTGGTCACTTTTGTATATAATTGCGTCGTCCTGATATTGGCATGCCCCAGCAATTCCTGAACATACCGCACGTCTACGCCATTTTCCAGCAAATGTGTCGCAAAAGAATGCCGCAAGGAATGAAAAGTCGCATCTTTTTTGATATCAGCATTTTGTAAAGCACTTTCAAAGACTTTTTGAGCACTGCGTTCGTCTAATTTTCCGCCGCGATTGCTTGCAAACACATAATCATTGGATCTTCCCAAGGCAATCATTTTTTTTAAATCATCACATATTTTCTCCGAAAGCGTGCTAATCCTGTCTTTGTTGCCCTTTGCCCCTTTAATGTGAATCGTCAATTCCTCCAAATCAACATCTTTAATTTTCAAATTTACAGCCTCGCTCACACGCAAACCAGCTCCATATGAAAGAGAAATCATTAATCTATGCTTTGGATTCTTTATTGAATCAATCACTCGATCAATTTCACTCCTAGATAACACAATAGGCAACTTACTAGCTGTTTTGGCAAATTTGATGTCTATTTTTGTATCGCTTTTGCAAATTTCCAGATAGAAATGCTTGATTGCTTGAAGATGCAAATTAATTGTTTGCGACGACTGCCCCCGAGCTTGCTTTTTCAACAAATATTCTTTAATTTTTACGATTTCCGGCTCGCGTCTAACATCTTTTATATATTTAAAATATTCTCTCAGGCAAAATAGATAACTCTTTATGGTCCTGCGACTATAATTTCTGAGCCTAAGTTCCCCTTCTATTTTCTTAAGTAATTCTTGGAGATTCATAAAAATTATGCTATATTTTACTCATAAATTAGCAACCACTATATTATACTAAAATTTCGCATAACCTACAACTTTTTAGTATTATATACCACTAAGTTCGTATATAAACGAGTTATATGAAATATTTTGCCTACATTTATACAAAAAACCATGAAAATACTTAAAGACATATCAGAAGAAGAGATGACCCACATGTTCATAATGCAACAAATCGGTTCTTTTCGTTTTGCTGAAGAAATGGAAGGAATTATAAAAAGGCATGGCATTAATAGACAGATTATAGATAATCCAAACTTTGAAGATCAAAACGAAAATGAACTTAGATTAAAACTTCGTCAGTCATTTGGAGGATCTGATGATGAGGGTCATCTCTTCGATAATTTTCCGAAAAACGTATCTTGGAAAAGGGCTGTAATTAGCAAAGAGGATTTAATGAGGGTCAAGTATATCGATTATGATTATTGGATTGAACTCTCAAATGGCACTCGTTTAGTAAAAGATGGTACCTCAAACATTATTAAAGGTATTGAGATTTTTGGCCAAAGTAATCAAAAATTTTGGGATGCTTTGGAAGCTTTGAAAAATGGAGCAAAATTTCCCGAGCCGATCTTAATCACCAAAAATCTCTCCTCTGATATTGTTGTGGTAGAAGGCCATTTGAGATTGACAGTATATTTACTTGACCCTGTTTATACGCCCAACGAAATAGAAGTTGTCATCGGTTTTTCGGAAAATTTTCAAGACTGGGATATGTATTAAAGAATCGGCAAAATACATCATATAACACGGCATATCTGGTTACGGCTTTTATACAAAAGCCTCCACCCATATTTGCCTCCGCTACGCTACGGCAAACATCAGATACGCCGAAACGTTATCGGAAATAATTAAAAGTTTTTTATCCCGCCACTGGCGGGATATTATTTGGGGCTATTTTTTATTTTTTTATTACAAAAACCCCTGACAAAATGGGGGGGGTAGTGATAAGATAGTCTATTAGATCTTTAACAATCAACCCCAAGTCCTATTTCTTCAATATTGCTCTTTTGGTCAATAAAGTTAAATGAGAACCCATGATGGATTTTCAGCCTAAAGAGTGGTTAAGGATAATGGGCAAGAAAGGAGGATAGTGCGATGAACCAGCAAAACAAAGCCGTAGTGGCAAAGTTCAGCGTTCTGAAGGGCGCCACGCCCAAGCTTACGCCCATGCGTATGGCTACGCTGAAATGCGCCGGTCAGTGCACTTGCCGCTGTTGCAAGTGAGTACATGAACCGAGTTGGGGGGATGAATGAATATTTATCCCTCCAACTCCAACTTTACAGGAGGAAACGATGAACGAATTAGTGAGTCTGAAATCGCCAATCTCCGTGAATTTTGAAGTAACTCCGGTTTGCGATTTGGCATGTGAGTTTTGCTTCAACGCTGAAATGGAATGCAAAAAATTAAATCATTCTCCCTTAAAGCAAGTTATGTCAATTTTAGACAAACTTGCTGAAGCCGAAGTGTTTGAAGTTCGGTTATTCGGAGGAGAATTTTTTGTGTATACATATTGGCGAGAAGCGCTGGAATATGCTGATGATCTGGATTTCTTTTTGTCATTCGTGTCAAATGGTACGCATATAAACGCAGAGGTAGCTCAAACACTGCTATCTCATCGCGTTGTTGGCGGCGCCATTTCGTTGCATGGCACAAAAGAAATTCACGAGAGCATAACCAATGTCGCCGGATCGTTTAACGCGGCGGTCAACGGCATACGGGCCTGCGTAGAGAATGGAATCGGCATTTCCGTTCTCTATACGTTAACCCGAAACAATCATCTCTCAGTTTTTGACACCTGCCGATGGCTGAAAGAAAATGGCATAGAAATAGACGAGATTAATGTAGGACGTTTGACTCCTTACGGTCGGGCCAAATCCGATTGGGAACAGGTTAAGCTGTCCCCGCATGATTACTTGTCTGTTTTTCCTCAACTGGAAAGAATTCGCGATGAGCTGGGTGTTCTGGCCAGTTTCGGAGATGCCTTTCCGCTGTGTCTGCTTCCTGCCAAATACCATGATTATGTGATTGGATGTTGGCAAGGAACTGGTTTCGGCCACATCGACCACTTGGGCAATGTGCGATCATGCTCTATCGCCAAAGGAAGTTATGGTAATATTTTAGAGACCCCTTTAACTGAGATATGGGTTAAGCGATTGGCTCATTTTCGGTCCCTGAAATGGCTGCCTGATAAATGCCGGGGGTGCGACAACTTCTGCGGTGGCGGGTGTTCAGCATCTTGCTATAGTGGCGGGCTGTATGCTCCTGACGAATTTATCCAAGAAAGGAAAGGAGGTAATCATGAACGGCAAATTTGCGCCTAAGATTAAATGCCGATTCAAAATCAGGCAAGATCTCAATGGCTTCCTCGGCTTCTTTCAGGGCAAGGGTGTACTGACTTTTAACGAGGTTGGAGCATTCATCGTCAGGCAGATGACCGGAGAAAAAAGCCTGCGAGAAATTGAGCAATCGGTTAAGGAATCCTTTCCAGCGGTTAACAATCCTGCGAGCGAGGTTGTTGGTATTGCCACACAACTGGAGGAAGCGGGATTTTTCTGACTACACAACGGCTAAGGTAAATAAAATACTTTGGCCGTTTTAATTTTTTCAAATTTAAGCTATAATATAAGCATGAAACTACAATTTTTATATTCTAAAAATAAAGAAAAAGAAAAACTACTCAATATTTATGATGAATATCAATGGTTTGTTGATAATGATTTTCCTATTGTTTTGCCTGAATTTTACAATGAGATGTATAAAAATAGCAAAAAGAACAAAAAACATTTTTCCAAACAATTGGACGCTGGATTAAATAAAATTTATAGCAGAAATGATTATCAATTTAAAAGCGAGGCGGTAAAAAGCAATTGGCGAAAAATTGAAAATGAATTTTTTGAAATTTTGAACAATTTTAATTTAAAAGTCAGAGATAAATATTTTTGCCATATTTCATTATACGGACCAGAAGGTCAATTTAATTATCCAGATGTAGTTAATTTAAGAGTGGCAAACAGCAAAGATATAAAAAACTCAAACGAAACAATCGCCCACGAAATTATTCATTTGCTAATATACAATAAAGCCAAGAAATTAAAATTAAATTATCAACAAATTGAAGGTCTGGTTGATTTATTTTTTATTGAAACAAAATTAAAAGATATTTTTTTAAAATATAAAATACAAAACATTGGTATTGCCAATAAAAAATTATTTTATAAAATAATAAAAATAAAAAATAGCCCAAATAATGTTTTGCTTCGCAAAACAAAAACTTTTAATTACATCCGATAACACGGCATATCTGGTTACGGCTTTTATACAAAAGCCTCCACCCATATTTGCCTCCGCTACGCTACGGCAAACATCAGATATGCCGAAACGTTGTGACGAAATTGTGCTGATTTTTTCTAATTATGATTCATCAAATTTTTTTAATTTTTAACTCAAAGTCTATGAAAAAAGTATTAGCAACGGGCGTAATCATGTCGGCATTTTTTTTGAGTGGTTGTAGCAACAACTCGTTGAAAAACGATATTCCCACGCAAAAACAGACTCCGGTGCCCGTGAGCACTCAGGATCAAAATCGTGTTGAAGAAAATACTACGCCGAAAATCACCGAAAAAACACAGGGTGATTTAAAAGAATTTACTATTTCGGAAGCAGGAATAAAAATTGAATTTCCTAAGGATTATGAAATTGTAAAAAATACTGAAGAGAATCGCAGGGGGTCGTTTGCTTCATATGATTTTTCAAATAAGGGTAGCCTGCCTTCATTTCAAGAAATTCAATTTTTTTCCAAAGAATCAATTGATAAATTCGCAAAAAATTGTGCCGATGGGCCATGTTTTTTCGGTGATTTTCCCAACATCGAGCGATATAACGGACAAAAAATGCCTTTGAGGCGAATAAAGATTATCTGAAGTACAAATTAAAAAAATTTGATGATCGCTACTATTTCACCTCAAACTTTAAATGTGAGGGCGACTCATGCGTGATTAGAGAATATACCACATTCATTGGAAGCACCAAGATTGACGTGTGGATTACAATGGCAAATGAGTCGCAAGTAATTGAAGCCGATAAGCTATTCGGGAACCTTAAAATTATCGAGTAAAAATTAGCACAACATCGCCTAACACGGCATATCCGGTTCAAGAATTTTTCCTGTTAATATTCAAGGAGTAAAAAATTCTTTCACTCAAATCCCGCACCAGTAAGCAGTTAATTAAAGTTTAAAATATTTAACAAATTAAAACGGCAATCCAAATTTTATGCTTCTAAAGGTGTGGGACTTCGGATGATGCCGATACGTTGTGGCGAAATGCTTTGATGGCAAGAAAAAACGAATGTTTTAAAAACTTTTATTAAGATACGATATTATTATGAAAACGGTAGGAATAATTGGAGGCCTTGGACCGGAAACAACATCGGAATTCTACCTAGATATAGTTTTTTCGTGTCAAAAGAAAGACAAAACTCATAGACCTTCAATCATAATCGCCAGCGTCCCTTTGCCTTACAAAATTGAAGAAGAAGCAATTGCTAAAAACATTGGATTCGAGAAAATACCTCCTTTTTTAATTCAAGAGGCGAAGAGATTAGAAAAAGCTGGCGCTGATTTTATTGTTATGCCCTGCAATTCTCTACATGTTTTTATTAAAGAGATCAGGGACGCTGTCGATATTCCAGTTTTGAGTATCGTGGAAGAAACGGTAAAATTCCTCAAGAAAAATAATTTGAATAGAGTGGGAATCGTTTCTACCTCTGCGACGATTAAGAATAAATTATACGAGAACGCCTTCGCCGAAAACAAAATTGGCTACGAAACTCCAGACGATTTTCAACAAGCTAAAATGGGCAAATTTATTCTTAATCTTGTTACTGGAATGCAGATTAATAAAGACAGAGAAGAGCTTATTCAAATTATTTCTGATTTTGAAAAGAAAAATATTGATTGTGTCGTTTTAGCATGTACAGACCTTCAATTATTGATCCCTCAACATCCAACCTTAAAGATATTTGATACAATGAAAATATTCGCAGATGCAACTGTTGAAGAATTATTGAAATAAAAACTTTTTACTATGAAAATTAGAACAAAAATATTCTTTATCTTTCAATCTTTCAAATTACTGAAGTCTGACTTCAGTAATTTGACGAGAACCGATCTTCATACTATTAAGATTTAAGTAATTTTTGTCTTATTAAAGCATTCATACTCGAGAACCCTTGAATTTCCTTTTCGAAAGCTTCCGGGTCATTTTCTATTCTTTCTTCTATATATGAATTTACCCATCTTATTAATGCAGCGTCTAAGGGGCCATTTATTTTATCATCTTTAACCTTAAAGGGAAACTCGTTAAAAACATCGAAAAACGGCGTGGTCTTTGCGACCCCCTCTCCTACCCCTAATTCAGATAATTTTGGGTTAAGAGGCTTTAATTTTTTAACCATCAAATTAAATTTAAAATTTTGATACTCTACGGACATCCATTTTTCAGACCCGCCACTATTTAAAAAATCCTTAATATACTCCTCGGGCATATTTAATTTCCTTAGCGTTGAAATGATTTCTTTAATTTCACTTTTAAATTTTTCTAAATTTATCCCTTCTATCTTTTTCATAATAAGCCTCGTAGTAAGATCTCCTTCGGGTGCCGCATTATTTTCTACAATATCATAAAGGTTTTCCGGACAACAATAATAATCTCCAAGTTCTTTACTCCTTTTAATTGCTGCCTTCATCATATTTTTTGCAATTTTAGTTGCAAAACTTCCACCCAAACCCAAAGCCGTCTCCAAAATAAGTTCATACGACATAATTAATCTTTCTTCTTTTCTACTGTTTACATGAAAATTCATAGTTTCGTATTATAAAATTAAAAAAGCACAAGCTAAACTTGCGCTCAAATAAAATACACCCTTTAACCTAAGCCCCTTATTAGATTTCTGAATATTTATATTCATAATCATCTTTACCCTCTTGCTTCTTTTTTACCACAAAAATGAGAGCTAAACAAGCATAGCTAAATCCAATTAAACCATAAATAAAATATCAATAATTATATTATCTTTTATCGCTATTTTCTCTATCAACATATTAAATATTATCTTCTTCTAAATTGTGTCTATCTCAAAAATCTGCCCTTTATTTCGCGCTTTAAATTTAAGGCTTATTCAAATTTGCCAAGGTCAGACTTCAACAAATTCCAAGACACAAAAATATCTTATTCTTGTCCAATCCTCTCCACGAGGGTTTTTTGTTTGCGGTTAAATCGCCAAACTAGCCAAATTAAAATTACGTAATATATTCCCCCACCCAGCCAATTCCATTTGAAGCTAATTACCGCCAAAGGAAGACGCGCCAAAAGCTCAATAATCTTTATCTCATAGCTCAAAAACAACCAGGTTATCCAACCAAAAACCTGACCTATCGGCAAAAAAATTAATCCGCCCAAGGCACCCAGAAAACCCAGCAACATAGTCGCCGGAATAAACGGCAAAATTAATAAATTAGCCACTGGCGCGATTAAAGATAGCTGGCCAAAATTTATAACGAGCAACGGCAAAACAGCAATCTGCGCGGCTAGAGTGGCAATCAAAATAGACCTTAGCGACCCCATTGATTCTACAAACTTCTTTTTACCGGTTATTTGTGCCAGCGAAGAATCATCTTCTTTTGGCTCAAGCCAAGCCTGTAAAATCGGCGAAATGTAAATTAGACCGAGCGTTGCGCCAAACGATAACTGAAATCCCAGATCAAAAACTAAAACTTTTGGGCTTAGATAGACCATAACCGCCCCGGCAAAAACTAGTGCGTTACGGATACTATAAAGTCGGCCGACTTGCTGAGCCAACAAAACTAAAATTCCCATAATCGCTGCCCGAACCACCGAAGCGGCCGCGCCGGTCATCAAAACAAACAGGGTGATCGTAGCTAAGGCCAGCCAAAATGCTAAGCGCCGACGCAACATAAAAAAATTAAATAGAGAAATTAAGGTAACAGCAATAATTGTAATATTGTAGCCCGAAAGAGCGATTATATGAGTTGTGCCCGTCCGACTAAAATTAGCCATTAGGTCTGGCGGTAACCCGCGCTTTTCACCGAGTAATAATCCTGCTAAAAAAGAAGATTGCGGCTCCATTAAAATTTTATTAATTGAATTTTCAAATTTATTTTTTACGGCTAAAAGTTTGTCCAAAAACCAATTTCCCTGGCCGGAAGCTAACAATTTTATTTCTGGAAAGTAAACGATCGAATAAATATCATCCTTGGCCAGATATTGCCGATAGTCAAAATCCTCAGAAGATTTTGGCGTTTTTAATTTGCCAATCATTTCAATTTTGTCGCCATATTTATATTCTGGGTATTTTTTAGCCACTAGCAGAATATTTCCCTCGACTTTAAAAAAATCTATTTTAGGAGAGAAGCTATATGGTATCTGCCCAACTGCCAGAGTTTTAATTTTATATTTCACATTATCCGATCGAACATCTGGTTCTTGCTCAATCGTGCCGATTAAATTAACTTTTTCCTTGTCATTAAATTGATTAACTAAATTATCAACGCTAGAAATCTTCAAATAGCGCCAAGCGCCGCCGACCAGCAGTATTAAACAAAATCCCGCAACCACCAGTCTTTTTTCGCGACCCCAGGGCATCACCACCATTATAATTCCCAAAATTAAAAACCCTAGCCATAAAAGCTGAGGGAAATTTACTAACGACTGAATAAAAATACCGGCGATAAACGATGAACAGAAAAAAAGAAAAATTTGAGACCTGGACATTCGTATTATTCCCTCCCTTCTAAGGGAGGGCTAGGATGGATTTAAGTCCCTCTCTAGAAAAAAGAGGGGGCAGATAATAGCTAAAAATTATATTCACTCTACTCTCTTACCTCCACCTGATCAAAAAATATTTTTAAAATTTGAGAAAGGCTCGCAATTTTATCCCATTCAAACGGCTTCTCTTTTTCAAAAGTCAAGTCCAGCGTTTTATTTGGCTTAAATTGCTGCAAATAATATTTTTTACTGCCCTGCAGCCAGCGGCCAATACTCAAAATATCCTTACGGGTGTGCAACACCGGCAGAACCGTTGTTCGAAATTCATAATCCGGCGCACTACGCACTAAATCAACGCTGCGCTGAATATCTTCTAAATTTATATTCTCCCCCACCACCTTTTTGTATTTTTCCAACGGTGCCTTAATATCCATCGCCACAAAATCAATTAATTTTTCTTCCAACAAGTCAGCTAGCATCTGAGGATTTGAACCGTTAGTATCTAATTTAACTAAAAAGCCCAAATCTTTTATTTTTTTAATAAACTCTGGTAGATCTGACTGCAACGTTGGCTCTCCACCGGTAATACAAACACCTTCAAGCAATCCTTGCCGCGTCGCCAAAAATTTAAAAATTTCCGTCTGATCGGTTCGCGGCTGATTTTTTGATTTTTTACCATCAACTAGTTCGGAATTATGGCAATAGGGACACAAAAAATTGCAGCCCACCGTAAAAACGGTTGCTGCAATTTTTCCGGGATAATCGATTAATGTAACTTTTTGAAAACCGCCAATATTCATACTTATACTTTGACCGTCGCTCTTTCTTTTATCTTAAAGACTAACCGCTCATGATATTCTTGCTTTTTGCCCGGATGCCATTGCTGAACTGGCCGAATATAGCCCACCACCCGCGAATAAACTTCGCACGGCTGCTCGATTAAACACTTAGGACAAATAAAATGCTCGCCCGATAAATAACCATGATTCGGACAGATGCTAAAAGTTGGCGAAAGAGTAACGTAGGGCAAGCGATGTTTGGTAAAAATCTTTTTGATCAATGTCTTGACCATTTCCGGATTAGAAATTCGCTCACCCAAAAAGGCGTGAAAAACAGTGCCACCTGTGTACATCGACTGCAAATCATCCTGCAATTCTAGCGCTTCAAATAAATCATCGGTGAAGCCAACTGGCAATTGAGTTGAGTTAGTGTAGTATGGCTCTTTATCGCCAGCGGCAATAATATCTGGATATTTTTCTTTATCAAGTCGCGCCAAGCGATAACTCGTGCCTTCGGCCGGCGTAGCTTCTAGATTGTATAAGTTGCCAGTTTCCTCTTGATACTTAACCAATTTTTTGCGCATAAATTCCAGCACTTCTTCCGCAAATTTTTTGCCACTCGGCGTAGCAATATCCTTCTCAATAAAGTTAAGCAACATTTCATTCATGCCCACAATACCAATCGTGCCAAAGTGGTTACTCCAATAACTGTTACGCATTTTTTTGATTGATTCCAGGTAGTAATGAGAATATGGATACAACCCCTTTTCCATGAAGTGGTCTAGTGTTTTTCTTTTAATTTCCAAACTAATTTTGGAGAGCTCCATCATCCGCTCAAGCCGTTCAAAAAATTCTTTCTTAGTTTTTGACAAATAACCGATGCGCGGCAAATTCAAAGTAACCACGCCAATGCTGCCGGTTAGCGGATAGGAACCAAAAAGACCGCCGCCACGCTTATACAATTCTCGGTTATCCAATCTCAAGCGGCAACACATACTGCGGGCATCGTCCGGGCTCATATCTGAATTTATGTAATTGGTAAAATATGGCACGCCATATTTAGCCGTCATTTCCCAAACGCCGGCCAGGGCTGGATTATCCCAATCAAAATCTTTGGTAATATTATAAGTTGGAATTGGAAAGGTAAAAACTCGCCCTTTAGCATCGCCTTCACACATAACTTCCGCAAAGGCTCGGTTAAAAACATTCATTTCCTCTTGAAAATCAGCGTAAATTTCTTTTTGAGCCTGACCACCAATAACGACTGGCTGTTGAGCCAAACTTTTTGGCGGATTAAGATCCAACGTGACATTTAAAAACGGCGTTTGGAAACCAACTCGCGTAGGAATTGCACAATTGAAAACAAATTCCTGCATGGCCTGCTTAACTTGCGTGTAATTTAAATTATCAAAGCGAATAAACGGCGCCAGCAGCGTATCAAAATTACTAACCGCTTGCGCGCCAGCCGCTTCGCCCTGAAGAGTATAGAAAAAATTAACTAGCTGGCCCAGAGCCGTTCGCAAATGTTTTGGTGGCCGAGATTCAACCTTACCCGACACGCCACCAAAGCCCCGAGAGATTAAATCGTAAAGATCCCAACCGCAACAATACGGTCCCAAAAAATCTAGATTATGAACATGAAAATCGCCCGAGTTAGCTGCTTCTCGAATTTCCTTGGGATAAATTTTGTTCAACCAATATTTTTTACTAACCGCCGAGGTAACGTAGTGATGCAAACCCTGCAGAGAATAAGCCATGTTGGCATTTTCTTTAATCTGCCAATCAAGTTCTTGAATATATTTATCTACCATCTCGACGGTTTCATCGAGCGCGCTTTGCGCTTCGCGAATTCGGCGTCGTTGTTCGCGGTACAAGATGTAAGCTCGCGCGGTATCGACTAAATTCTCCAAAATTAACACCTCTTCGACGATATCCTGCACTTCTTCTACCTTAGGAACCTCATCCTTCTTGAAGCGTCGACTAATTAAACTGAAAACTTTCTGCGCTACCCGCTTGGCAATCGGTCCATCACCCTGGCCAGTCGAAGTTAGGGCCTTGTGAACTGCTTTTTCAATTTTAGCTTGATCGAAATCAACTAAGCGACCGTCTCTTTTTTGAATCTTATCGAACTTGGCGCGGATGGTTGGTGTCATTTTTGTGATTTCTAGATTTAATTATTAAATATTTTTGTGAAAATAAAAACCACACCTCCTATCATAAGAGCCCATCTTAAAAATTCATTTTGGGCTACAAACTATTCAAAGCTCATTGATTTAGGGAGGGCTAAATCCTTACCGCTTTGATAATTTTTGCACAAAATTTTGAATTTTATATCTCAAAAAAATTTTAAGACATGCTCCGAAAAATTTGTGTGATCTACCTCCTATTTTATACCTTCCATAAAGACTGTCAACGCAAGATTTTACGCCATTTTTAAAATTGCCGCCATGCCAGAAACAGCTCACTTACAAGCCGAATTTTTAAACAAAAATTTTGCGACCTAAACTTATCCACAGGACAATAAAAAACAAAAAACTAAAAAAATACTCCGCATCGCGCGGAGTATTTTAAATAGCTAAAACCTATTTCATTTTCTTGCGAATGAAAGCTGGAATATCCCATTCTTCGTCGGCTGAATTATCAATCTGACTTACCTGACTAGCAAAAGTGGCTGGTTTTTTTGGTGCTGGCGCCTGAACTTCTGGCTGCCGAGTGACTTGCTCCACTCGAGGAGCGTCAATTTTATTATCTTTTTTCTCTTCTCTCTTAACAAAAGCGTGGTCGCCAAAACCGGCCGCAATAACTGTAATTTTAAGCTCGCCTTTTTTAAGTTGATTATCGGTAACTGCGCCAAAAATAACTTTGGCTTGCGGATCAATTGAATCGGTAA
>Ga0172372_10004565_pt1 | contig 19608 bp, 19 predicted proteins | sample LakKiv5m_2_FD_114544 | JGI IMG/M metagenome (GOLD analysis project Ga0172372, IMG submission 114544) | Freshwater microbial communities from Kabuno Bay, South-Kivu, Congo - kab_092012_9.5m | ecosystem: Environmental > Aquatic > Freshwater > Lake | place: Democratic Republic of the Congo...
ACCGCGGCTTCAGCAAGTGCAGCCGCATCGTGGGTGACGTCATGGGTCAGTACCACCCGCACGGCGACACCGCGATCTACGACACCCTCGTGCGCCTCGCCCAGCCGTGGGTCATGCGCGCGCCGATGATCCTCAGCCAGGGCAACTTCGGGTCGCCGGGCGACGACCCGGCCGCCGCGATGCGGTACACCGAGTGCAAGCTCGCGCCCATCGCGATGGAGATGGTGCGCGACATCGACGAGGAGACCGTCGACTTCAAGCCCAACTACGACGGACGCTCCGAGGAGCCGACCGTCCTGCCGGCGCGCATCCCCAACCTGCTCGTCAACGGCTCCGCCGGCATCGCCGTCGGCATGGCCACCAACATCCCTCCGCACAACCTGCGCGAGGTCGCCGACGGCGCGCAGTGGGCCCTGGCGCACCCGAACGCCTCCCGTGAGGAGCTGCTCGAGGCGCTGATGGAGCGGGTCAAGGGTCCCGACTTCCCGACGCACGGCCTCATCGTCGGCACGAGTGGCATCGAGGACATGTACCGCACGGGTCGCGGCTCGGTCACGATGCGGGCGATCGTCAACATCGAGGAGGACACCAAGGGACGGATCCAGCTCGTCGTCACCGAGCTGCCGTACCAGGTCAACCACGACGCGCTGATGCGCAAGATCGCCGAGCTCGTGAACTCCGGGCGCCTGCAGGGCATCTCCGACCTGCGCGACGAGTCCAGCTCGCGTGTCGGTCGACGCATCGTGATCGAGGTTCGCCGCGACGCGGTGGCCCGCGTCGTGCTGAACAACCTCTTCAAGTTCACCGACCTGCAGACGAACTTCAGCGCCAACATGCTCGCGATCGTCGACGACGTCCCCCGCACGCTGAGCCTCGACGGGTTCATCTCGAACTGGATCAGCCACCAGATCGACGTGATCCGACGTCGCACCGAGTACCGCCTCCGCAAGGCCGAGGAGCGCGCCCACATCCTGCGCGGACTGGTCAAGGCGCTCGACGCGCTCGATGACGTGATCGCCCTGATCCGTCGCAGCCCCACGGTCGAGGAGGCGAGCCAGGGCCTGCAGGCACTGCTCGACATCGACGAGCTGCAGGCGCGCGCGATCCTCGACATGCAGCTGCGTCGTCTGGCCGCCCTGGAGCGTCAGAAGATCATCGACGAGCTGGCCGAGTTCGAGCGCCTCATCGCCGATTACCGCGACATCCTGGCCTCCGAGGAGCGCCAGCGCACGATCGTGTCCGAGGAGCTTGCCGAGATCGTCGACAAGTACGGCGACGACCGGCGCACGCGGATCATCCCGGCGGACGGCGACCTGTCCGACGAGGACCTCATCCCCGACGAGGAGGTCGTCATCACGATCACCGCCGGGGGGTACGCCAAGCGCACCAAGACCGACCTGTACCGGGTGCAGAACCGGGGCGGCAAGGGGGTGCGCGGGGCGCAGCTGCGCGACGGCGACTACGTCGAGCACCTGTTCCCGACCACGGCGCACCACTGGATCCTGTTCTTCACGACGGCCGGCCGGGTCTACCGCGCGAAGGCCTACCACCTGCCCGAGGCGGGGCGTGACGCCAAGGGCGGCCACGTCGCCGGGCTGCTGTCGTTCCAGCCCGACGAGCAGATCGCCCAGGTGCTCGCGATCCGCGACTACGAGCAGTCGCCGTACCTGGTGCTCGCCACGCGCAAGGGGCTGGTCAAGAAGACCCGCCTCACGGACTACAACAGCCCGCGCCAGGCGGGCGTCATCGCGATCAACTTCCGCGACGAGGACGACGAGCTGATCGGTGCCGACGTCGCGGGCCCGGAGGACGACCTGCTGCTGATCTCCAAGCACGCGCAGGCCATCCGCTTCCGGGCCGACGACGAGCAGCTGCGGCCGATGGGCCGTGCCACGTCGGGCGTCACGGGGATGAAGTTCCGCGGCGAGGACGAGCTGCTGTCGATGGCGGTCATCCGTCACGAGCACGCGGCCCTGGAGGAGTCGGAGGTGGCCCCGGAGGACAAGCTCTACGTCTTCACGGTCACCGACGGCGGCTTCGCGAAGAAGACCTTCGTCGGCGAGTACCGGCTGCAGGGCCGCGGCGGCATCGGCATCAAGGCGATGCAGATCAGCGAGAGCCGCGGTGAGCTGGTCGGCGGTCTGGTGCTGCGTGACACCGACGACGTCATCAGCGTGACCTCGAACGGTCAGGTGACCCGCAGCCTCGTCTCCGGGGTCAATCCCACCGGCCGTGGCACGATGGGGGTCAGCTTCGTGAAGTTCAAGGGTGACGACCGCGTCGTCACGATCGCGCGCAACGCGGAGCTGGCGACCACCGAGGGGGACGACGACGCCCCCGAGTCGACGGAGGGTGAGGCAGAGGCGTGAGCGAGCGCAAGCCGAGCGACACCACGGAGGACCCGACCGCCGACGGCGAACCGGGGCCGTTGCCCGCGCCGCCGGGGTCCGCCGCGACGAAGCCGTCCTCAGCCTCCGGTGACGAGCCGCCGGCCGACGATCCGCCGATCGACGGCGACGACGCCAGCGAGGCGACCGCGGCGAAGCCTGCGGCCAAGCCGGCCGCCGCCGCGAAGAAGACGCCGGCGAAGAAGTCCGCGCCGAGGTCGAAGCCCGCGGAGAAGTCCGCGGAGAAGTCCGCTGGGACGCCACCGGCCGCGACGCAGCGGCCGATGACGGCGGCCGACTACGCACGCACGGTCTCCGGCGACCCTGCCTCGACGTCGGTCTTCCCTCGGGTCACCGACGACGGTGCGGTCCGCGAGCCGGCCACGGCGCAGCAGCCGACCGTCACGGTTCCCGCCGACACCGAGCCGGTCACGCGGCAGGCGCGCCTGAGCCTCGTGCACATCGACCCGTGGTCGACCACGCAGCTCGCGTTCGTGGTGTCGACGGCGCTCATGATCGTCGCGATCGTCGCGGTCACGGCGTTCTGGCTGGTGCTCAACGTGACGGGCGTGTGGGACAACCTCAACGACACGGTCAACTCCGTGCTCAGCAGCGAGGACGGCACCTTCGACGTCGCCGACTACCTCGGCTTCGGCCGGGTCATCGGCCTGACGATCGTGCTGTCGCTGATCAACATCGTGCTCATGACGGCGCTGGCCGCGATCGGGGCTCGCCTGTACAACGCGGCGACCCACCTCGTCGGCGGCGTGCAGGTCACGTTCCGCGATCGCGGCTGAGTCCTGTTCGGCCTGGCGTGCCGACCCGATTGGGTCGGCACGGGGTTGGTGAGGTAGTGTTCATCGCTGTTGCGGGCCTATAGCTCAGCTCGGTTAGAGCGCTTCCCTGATAAGGAAGAGGTCGCTGGTTCAAGTCCAGCTAGGCCCACCGTCACACCCTCGTCGGAGGTCGGCATGAAGAAGCTCGTCGCCGTGGGCATCGCGGTCGCGGGAGTCGCCTGGGCCGTTCTCCGCGGCCGTGGGTCCGGCCAGAACGCCTGGGCCGAGACGACCGATCGGGTCTGACACATCGGGTTCGGGACGCAGTACGCTGCAGTTCCCACCACGGGGCCTTGGCGCAATTGGTAGCGCACCTGCTTTGCAAGCAGGGGGTTACGGGTTCGAGTCCCGTAGGCTCCACCACCGGTTCCATCTGAGATTCCAAGGTATTTCGCTTGTTGATTCTCGTCAACCGGTTCTCTCGGCATTCTGCCTTGGGGGACTGGTGGGGGAAGCAACGGCTACGACCGTGGTGCCGTTGTGGGTGCGGGCGTGCGAGCGACGTGCTTTGCCGTGAACCGGCGCAATCTCCGAGGCCGACGTGAGTGGTCCGGGGATTCGATCGAGCGATAGTCGGACCACGATCACGTCGGCCGGACTCCGGGTGCTGTGACTCTCGGCTGATCCACTCCCCTACGGTGACCGACTTCCGACGGTCCACTCACACACGCGCCCGCGGGGTGAGGGTCCGAGATCGTCATGACAACTTTGGGGACGAGTGCGAGATCCACAGCGTCGCAACTGATCACCCGAACGCTGTCCTCGGACCCTGAGGGTTGATTAATCAAGACTTCTCGGTGAACGATGAAGTCACGCAGACAGACACCGGGGGGTGTGTGCGGATGGATCGACGATTCACGGGTTTTCGAGGCGCCGTAGCTGCGCTTGCCGTGGCCACCGTGCTGCTGGCTGGGTGCCAGCGCAGCGACGACGAGCCGCCAACGTCGAGTCCAGATACGACTCAGACACCGTCACCGTCCTGGGAGGACGGCTTTTCAGATGACGAAGTCGATGCCGCGTATGAGGCGATCGACTTCCTTCACTCATACGACGCCACCATCGAAGGATTCGTCGAGTCAGGCGAGGCGACCCCAGAGGCGATGGAGTACCTCCAGGACAGCCATGCCGTTTGGACGCTGGTCTGGGAAGGGCTTCAAGCCAACCAAGCAGAGGGCCGAACGTCGGTGAGAGAGCCAGGTTGGGATGCCACGACCACGCCGACTGAGGTGACGGTTCAACCGGACGGGTACGCGCTGGTGGAAATCACGCGGTGCCTCGACCCGACCAAGACGACCGACTACGTCAACGGCGTCGAACAGGAGCGAGTCGCGGTTCCTTCGTACGAGCAGTACGTGGGACTCCAGAGGGATGCGGGTGGCAACTGGCTGATCAGCGGGATCTCTGCGGACGTGGAGGCGCCGTGCGATCTCGCGGCCGAGTGACCCTTGCCGCGGCCTTGTTCGCAACGGCGGCACTGGTAACGATGGTCAGCGGGACGCCGCCTGCCGCCGCAGCTTGCGTGGACGGTCAGGAGACCTACCTCGACCCAGTGACAGGGGAGATCAAGACGCGCGTCTGCGACTCCGGCGGTCCGGGCGGCGGCACCGCTGAGCCAAGCGGGCCGACGGCGTGCGTGCGGTCGACCGGCGAGGTCATCCCATGTTCGTCGGGCTCTGGCCGATGGTCGTTCACCCACGACTGCTATCTGTTCGCGACTGAGCAGCCGGGTGCGAGCGATCCCAGGTGGGCTACCGCAGGCGGATCTCCTGAGGCTGGACGCTTCTATACGTGCGACGACGATCCACAGTTGTGGATCTACATCGCCAACGGGGAGGAAGCCCCGCCGGACCCAGCGATTCTGGCGCAGGAGGCGCTCGGCGCTGTGCAACTGACGACTCCGACGCTGCAGCTCGCACCAGCTCCGCCCGCGAAGTCCTACGTGGGGCTGGAGACGTGGATGTGGATGCCGCAGGGTCAGTGGGCGCCGTTGATCAACACGGTCACTGCTGGCGCGACGTCGGTGACGGTCACGATCGAGCCGCGCTGGGTGACGTGGAACATGGGGCCGGGGTCGAAGGTCTGCTACGACGCGGGCCGGGTGTGGCAGGTCGGTCAGATGCCGCCAGGCTCGACGACATCGTGCTCCTACACGTACTCGCGGGTCAGCGATTTCCAGCCCGATGGCGTGTGGCCGGTCTCGGCCGCGATCACGTGGCGAGTGAGTTGGACGTGCGCCGGCAACTGCTTGGCGGCGGCGGGGTCTCTCGGCGAGATTGAGGGTCCGGCGGGTACGGCGGGCCTGGTCGTCGCGGAGCGGCAGTCGGTCAATGTCCTGCCCGACGAGACGAGGAACCGATGAGCTCCCGCACCACGGCACCGCCGCCGCCCGCACCGAACCGCACTCAAAGCTCGGGGGTACTGTCCGGGCGTCGAGACGACGGTCGCCGTCTACGCACAGTGCCGCGACGGCGGGGACTCTTGGCGTTTGCGGGTCTGATGATCGCCGGCTCCGCCCTGGCTGGGGCCGTGCTGTTCTCCCAGCTCGGGGACCGCACCGACGTCCTTGTTGTCAGTACTGATGTCGCGAAGGGGCAGGTCATCACCGAAGGCGACCTCCAGCGGCAGTCAGTCGCCGGCGTTGACGCTGCGATTCCCGTCGGCGCGATCGACACCGTTGTCGGCACTACCGCGAAGGTCGACATGGTCGCGGGGCAGATCGTGACCGACTCGATGGTCACCCGCGACCCCGTCCCGGGTGACGGGCAGGCGACGGTCGGGCTGAGCCTCGACGCGGCGCGCGCGCCGTCGACGGGTCTGAGTGCGGGTGACCTCGTCAGTGTCGTGGTGGTGCCGAGCGGCACGGTCGACCTCGGCGCGAGCGTCGCGCTGGACGCACCGCAGATCCTGGCCCGCGGCGCGGAGGTCCTGGACGTTCAGGGTTCACCCACCGACGGTGCGACCGTGTTGGTCACGGTCATCGTCGATGAGGACGACGCCAGCACGATCGCCGCGTACTCCGCGGCAGGGCTGGTCGCTGTTGTCGAGACCGCACCAACGGGGAACTGACCGTGCTGACCGTCCTGTACTCGGCCAAGGGTGCCCCCGGCGTGACGTCCGCAGCCCTGTCCCTGTCAGCGGTCTGGCCACGCCCGGTCGTGCTGCTCGAAGCGGACCTCGCCGGAAGTGATCTGGCGTTGCGGTGCCGGGGCAGCTCAGGGGCTGCGGTCGCATCGACCCCGAACCTGCTCGGATTCGCGGCCGCCACTCGTGGCGACCGGGACTCGACGCTGACGGAGTGGGCTCAACCATTGGCTTGCGGAGTCCAGGTCGTCCTGGGTGTGCAATCCCCGACACAAGCGCGAGGCGTCGCTGACCTGTGGCACCGGCTCGCGGTGACCGCCGCCTCGGCCGACATCGACGTCATCGCCGACCTCGGAAGGCTCAATCACGACCAGCCGACGATGCCACTTATGGCCGCGGCAGACCTGCGGATCCCCGTGATGGCAAGCGCGGTGGAGTCTATCCTCCACACACGCACGTACCTGCTGGACGTCACGGTCGCCGGTGGGCGGACGGTGCCGCTGTTGGTCGGCCCTGGAAGGACCGCGGCGGCCGACTGCCGCGACGTCGACGGCGTCATGTCACAGGCCGGCATCGTCGCCGCGACATCGACGCACCTGCCTTTGGATCACCCGGGTCTTGCTGCTTTGGAAGGTGGCGTGTCCCCGACGGGGCGTGGCCGCACCTCGCAGCTGGTTCGCGGCGCCCGGGCGGCAGCCGACCACCTTCTCGCCTCCGCTGGTCTGGAGGTTCGTTGATGAGTACCGACAACGAGCTCGTGGCCCGACTGCAGCAACAGGTTGGCGACCGCCTGCAGACCCAGCGAGCGCAACGGCGTCAGGCCGCCCTGCCACTGCTCACTACGGCGAGCGAACAACAGCTCGCCCGACAGATGATCTCAGAGGTACTCCGCGGTCATGCCGAAGGTCGCCTGAGTGATGGTCAGAGCCCGTTGGGCGACGACGTCGAGGACGAGATCGCGGAGGCCATCTTCGCGCGTATGTTCGGCGCGGGACGGCTGCAACGTCTGCTCGACGACGACTCGATCGAGAACATCGACATCAACGGCGCCGACGAGGTCTGGATCAGCCGCGCCGGCGAGGACTACGCACAGCAGGGCGACCCGGTCGCCGCCAACGACGCAGAGCTGATCGAGATGATCCAGACCCTCGCCTCCTACAGCGGCTTGTCGTCGCGGCCGTTCGACGCGGCCAACCCCGAGCTGGACCTGCAGCTGCCCGACGGAAGTCGGCTCTCGGCAGTGCAGGCCGTGGCGGCCCGGCCGGCGGTCTCGATCCGTCGCCACCGATTCCAGAAGGTCGACCTGGAGGACCTCATCGGTCTGGGGACGTTGACGCACGAGACGGCTGATTTCCTGCGAGCCATCGTCACCGCGAGGTTCTCGGTGATCATCGCCGGCGGAACCAACGCCGGCAAGACGACCCTCCTGCGGGCCATGGCCGCGGAGATCCCTCCGCAAGAACGCATCATCACGATCGAGAAGGCACTCGAGCTGGGGCTACGCGAGGACCGCGAACGTCACCCCAATTGCCTCGCCCTGGAGTCACGCCCACCGAACACTGAGGGCGCGGGCGGCATCACTATGGCGCAACTGGTCAGGCGGACACTGCGTCAGAACCCGTCACGGGTCATCGTCGGTGAGGTCCTGGGCGATGAGATCGTCCCAATGCTGAACGCCATGAGCCAAGGCAACGACGGCTCCTTGTCGACCATCCACGCCGACAGCGCCCGTGAAACCTTCAACCGCATCAGCAGCTACGCCCAGCAAGCTGAAGGTCTCCCACGCCAGGTCGTCCACGAGATGATCGCCGGCGCCGTCGAGTTCGTGGTGTTCGTCGGCCGCGACATCCACGGCGGCACCCGCCGCGTCCGAACCGTGCTGGAAGTCAACGGCTACGACGAACAGATCGGGGTGTCTGCCTCCGAGATCTTCGGTACGGACTCCAGCGGCAACGCGACACGAAACTACAACGTGCCGGTGCAGCGTGCCGAGCGCCTCCGGGCCGCTGGTTGGAACGACGGCGGTGGTTCCTGGTGAGCGTGCTCGGCCTACTGATCGGCGCCTGCCTTGCAGGCGGAGTGGTCCTCGCGGTGGCCGCGTGGATGGGTTGGTCCCCGCCGCCGCTCCCGGCGCGCACGACCGCCCGCCTGACCGCGGCTCGTGACCGTCTCTGGAAGTCGGCGCTTGCAGTTGTGGTAGTCGCGGCACTGACACGTTGGCCCGTGGCGGCTGCCGCTGCAGGGATGGTCACGTGGATGTGGCCGGCCCTGTTCGGGAGCAAAGCCGAGGGGCGAGCACACCTTGCTCGGCTGGAGGCCGTGGCCTTGTGGACCGAGTCCCTGCGCGACACGATGGCGGCCGCGATCGGGCTGGAGCAGGCCATCATCGCCTCCGCCGATGCCGCGCCTCCGGCGATCGCCCCTGAGTTGCACCGGCTGGTCGGGCGGCTTCGCGCACACGTGCCGGTCCCGCAAGCTCTGGCCGACTTCGGTGAAGACCTCGACGACCCTTCGGTCGACCTGGTCGTCGCCGCCCTCATCATGAACGCTCGCCTGCGAGGCTCCGGCCTGACCGGAACGCTCACCGCACTGGCCGAGACCGCCCGCGCCGAGCTCGAGATGCGCACCCGCGTGGAGGAGGGTCGCAAGACGCTCCGCCGTGACTCATTGACGATCGTCGGCGTGACCCTGGTCTTCGCCGGCGGCGTCTCGCTCCTGGCTCGCACCTACCTCGAGCCCTACAACAATCCGGCTGGCCAGCTGATGCTCGTCTTGGTGCTGAGTTGCTTCATCGCGGGGTTCGCCTGGATCCGCCGCTCTTCTCGCATCGTCCTGCCCGAACGATTCCTCGTCCGCCCCGACGACCTCGCCCACGACCAGTCTGGAGCGCGTCGATGATCGTCGCGTTGCTGATCGGAGCCGCCGCCGGGACAGGTCTGCTCGCCCTGGCGTGGGCCATCGTTCCGCCACGGCGCGACCTCGCGGCCGCCATCGCCACGATCGACTCCCGACGATCAACGGCCGCAACACCTGTCCGCGACGATCGAGAGTCCTTCCCTGACCGGCTCGGACGATGGCTCACTGTCCACCTCGAACGCAACGGATTCACTGCGCCCAAGCTCCGCTCGAACCTCGCACTCCTGGATCGTCCACTCGAGGCCCACCTCGTCTCCATGCTCGCGATGGCCGCCTTCGGCCTGAGCTTGCCGGTCATGGTCAGCATGATCGTCAACATCGCCGGAGTCAGCACCGGATTCTCCATGCCCCTGCTTGCAGGACTGGCCTTGGCGGTTGGGTTCGCTCTCCTCCCGAACACGTCGGTGGCCACCGCCGCCGCCACCCGTCGGGACGAGCTGCGCCGAGCCCTCGCCTGCTATCTCGATCTGGTCTCCATGGCGCTGGCTGGCGGACGCGGCGTTCCCGAGGCGCTACCTGCTGCTGCGCACCTTGGCAGGGGGTGGTCCTTCGACGTCATCGCCGACACGCTCACCATGGCCCGCTACTCCGGCACCACGCCATGGGAAGCCTTGCGCGACCTCGGAGAACGCGTCGACGTCGCAGAGCTACGAGACCTCGGCGCGGCGCTGGGCCTGGTCGCCGCCGACGGTGCAAAGGTCCGCGATTCCCTCCGCGCTCGAGCAGCAACCGCCCGGGCCCGCCAGCTCGCCGAGGCCGAAGGTGCCGCTGAACGCGCATCGACCTCAATCACCAACGCCCAACTCTTCCTGGGATTCAGCTTTCTGCTGTTCCTCGGGTACCCCGCCATCGCGGCCGTGATGGCGATCTAGAGAAACGAGGGGACCTCATGAACACCCACCTGACCATGGTCATGGCCTGGTTGCTGTCGCAGCTGACCGGCGAGAAGTTGCGCCACGACGAGAGAGGCGTTGCGTCGGAAGTCATCTGGATGGGACTGCTCGCCGCCGCCGCGATCACCGCCGGGGTCATCATTACCGCCAAGCTGATCAGCGAGGCGAACGGAATCGACCTGGGGTGATCACCGACAGGCACCACGGTGGCCTGTCCGGTGATGGGGACAACCAACCTCGACCAGGCGGACAACGGTGACCGAGAAACGGCGTGATGAACGCGGCAGCATCGCCGCGTCCGTCGTGATCTCAGCGACGATGTTCCTGTTCGTGATGGCCATCATCCAAGTCGCCCTCGTCCTCCACGCCCGCAACGTCGCCGAGAGCGCAGCCCAAGAAGGCGTCACCACGGCGGCAGCCTTCGACGGAACCGAAAGCTCCGGACACGCCAGCGCCACCCAGGCACTCAACACGCTCGGGCCAGCCATGCTGACCAATCGCACGGTCGACGTCGAACGCACGCCCACCACCGTCACTGTCACCGTGACCGGCACGGCCCTGTCCTTCATTCCGGGCATCAGCCCCAAGATCGTCGAGTCCTCCACCGGCCCCGTCGAGCGCTACGTGCCCCCGGAAGCCGAGACCCCATGAGGTCCCGCGACCGGCGGCAAGACAGTGGAGCCAGTACGGCGGAGTTCGTGGTCATGACCCCACTGCTCTTCGCGATCTTCCTGTTCGTGATCGGTCTCGGACGTATGGCCTCGGCGCACCAAGAAGTCCAAGACCTCGCAGGTGAAGCCGCACGGGCGGCGTCTCTGGAACGCAATACCTCGCTGGCCTCCGGCCGGGGCGAAGAGACCGTCAGAGCATCCCTTCAGAACCGCGGCCTCTCGTGCGCCCAACTCACGGTCGACATCGACATCTCGAGCTACCAGCCCGGTGGCGTGGTCCGTGCCGACGTCACCTGCACCGCCGACCTCAGCAACGTCGCGATCAGCGGCCTTCCCGGCACCAAGACCTTCACCGGCAGCGCCACGATCCCGATCGAGGACTACCGGTCCCGATGATCACACCCAAGCCCACCCGCGACGAACGCGGAGCAGCCGCACTCTTCATCGTCCTGATGACGGTGGCCATGCTCGCCGCAGCGGGCCTGGTCATCGACGGCGGCGCAGCCCTAGGCGATCGCCGCACGCTCACCAATCAGGCCGAGCAAGCCGCACGCATCGGCGCCGATGCACTCAACCAAGACTCACTGCGCGACGGCGGCCGCCCCACCGTCGACCCCGCACGCGCACGCGCAGCAGCCGACGCCTACCTCCGGTCGGTCGGAGCACCGCCGGCCTCCATCACGATCACTGGCGGCCGCGTCACCGTGACGCTCACCGGAAGAACCAGCACCAACATCTTGTCGCTGGCTGGCCTGACATCCATCACCGTGACCGGCACCGGGACAGCCGAGTCGATCGACGCCGACAGCCCCTAGGAGGCAACCATGAAGTGGATCAAGGCACTCGGCGCGCTGCTCCTGCTCGCCGCCGCCGTCCTCGGCGTGCCGGCGATGCTGCTGACCTTTGTGGGATCTCCTGTTCCCGACGACCTCAGCGCCAGCATGCAGCTGACCGATTCCGTCCTCGTTCAGCTGCTCTCGCTGATCGTGTGGGCCTTCTGGTTGCAAACCTGCTGGTGCATCGCCCTCGAAGTCATCGCCGCACTGAAGTCGCAGCGACTGAACCGCACCCCAGGTGCGTTCAACGTCCAGACACTTTTTGCCCGCACCATGATCGGGCTTGTGACAGCCGCGTTCGTCAGCGTGCCGCTTCTGCCCTCGCCAGTTCACGCCCACAGGGTGCAGACCAACGATGTGCTGGCCAACACCGGTCCTACACCCACCTCCGCTGCATCGCAGGATGTCACTGACGCCCAGCATCTCGATCCGACCGAGTCCCAGGCGCCGGCCGAGGCGCCAGGCGTCGAGCCGGACGCGACTGTCGTCGAGATCGTCATCGAACGGGGCGACACGCTCTGGGCACTGGCGCAGACCCATCTCGGCCACGCAGAGCGATGGACCGAGATCGCTCAGCTCAACGACGGCCGCACCATGGTCGACGGCTCAAGCTTCGCTTCCGCGAGCCTGTTGCGACCTGGATGGGTGCTCCATCTCCCCGGCACAGCTTCGCCCTCGTCACCCGAACCGGCCGACTACACCGTGGCTGCGGGCGACACCCTGTCCCAGATCGCCGCCGAGCACCTTGGTGACGCGGACCGCTACCCCGAGATCTTCGAGGCGTCCAAGCACCTCGACCAGCCCGTGCCCCTGACCGATCCGAACCTGATCTACCCCGGCCAGGTCCTCGACATCCCCGACGCACCCCCCGCCGTCGGGGCACCTCCACCCGGCCCGACCCCCGAACTCGCCCCGGAGCATGCGCCACCACCTGAGGAAGCAGCACCGGACACTAGTGCGCCCGAAGCAGTACCCGAAGCGCTGACTTCCCCGGGTGCCACGAGCGGGGCGGGCGGCACCGCGACGACCACCCCCGAGCCGACTCCCTCCGTCCCGGCGGACGCTTCGCCCGCCCCGACTGAAGCCGGTGAAGCGAACTCGACCTCGCAAGACGCCGTGGCTGAACCGGGCAACACGCTGCCCAGCTGGGTGTGGCCATCCATGGTCACCGGCGGCGCTCTGCTGGCAGGCGGGCTACTACTTGCGGTGCGTCAGCGGCGCAGCACTCAGCGTCGATCGCGGGGACCCGGCCGAGTGATGCCCACGCCCACAGCCATCGCCCGCGAGGCGGAACGGTCCATCGCCACCGCCGGAGCCGAATCGATCGACGTGCTGATCTTCCTCGACCACGTCCTCCGTCGCGCAGCTGCCCACCTCACCCGAAGGAACGAGCAGGTCCCCGAGCTCGCAGCAGTCGAGATCACGCCGACCGAGATCATCCTGCACCTGCGCACCCCCGCCGAAGCGCCGCAGCCCTGGTCCACTTCGCACGACCGCCACACATGGTCCCTCAACCGCACGACCGAGCTGGACGCAGTCGGTCCTGACCCGATCGACGACCCCTCACCATGGCCACTCCTCGTCACGATCGGCTCCACGATCGGCGGCAGCGTCTGGCTGCTCAACCTCGAAGGCCAAGCGATATCGGTCACGGGAGATGCGCATAAGGCAAAGGACTTCGCCCGATACGTCGCGGCCGAGATCCTGTGCAACCCCTGGTCGCGCCACACCACCTTGGACCTGCTCGGCATCGGCGGCGAGCTGGCTCAGATCGACCCCGAGCGGACCAGCTGCCCGGACGACTTCGCCGGCGTCGCGTCAGAAGCCGTCGCCACAGCCGTCAACACGGTCACCCGATTGGACATGACCGGCGACCGTGACGCCCCCACAGCTCGCGCAGCGTCCACCGATCCAGATGCCTGGGACTCCCGACTGGTCATCGCCGCCGTGGCGGTCGGGATTGACGAACTCGGTCAGTTCGAGAAGCTGGTCGCGTCTCACGGTGCTCGCACCGGCAGCGCCCTGCTCGTGACCAACCACCGCGCCGACCACGGCACCGAGATCGTTGTCGACGCGATCGGACGCCTCACGGCCCCCGCCATGGACCTCCGGCTGGACGGCGTCGGGATGACGGCATCGGAAGCCGCCGGCTGCGCCACCCTGCTTACCTACTTCGACGCCACGGTCGACGAGCCCGCACCCGACCTCGAGGGCGACGACCCGTGGGACGACCTCATGACCACGACCGGCGCCCTGCGCGACGAGTACCGCATCGACCGTTCGACTACCACCATCGAGCCAGCCGAGTCAGTCCTCCCAGAAGCCGACGACACCTACTGGTCAGCCGCGACCACCACCGAAGACGACCTCAACCGGATTGCGCCGAAGGTATCCCTGCGCACCCGGGACCACATTGCGGCCACCGACCCCGGACTCGACCAGGACCTCGCCGAGTGGAACTCGGGCGACGTGGTCCGGCCCCGCTTGACCCTGCTCGGCCCGGTCTCAGCCCGAACCGCAGGAACACCCGCCAGCAAACGGCGGCCGTTCTACACCGAGATGTTCGCCTACATCGCCTCCCGCCCGTACGGCGCCACGACCGAAGAGGTCGCAGAAGCGTTCGACATCACCCCAGCACGCACCCGTACCGACGTAGGCCGACTTCGCGACTGGCTCGGCGTTAACCCACACACCGGGACGAAGTACCTCCCCGATGCTCGCGAGGCCCCGGCTGCTGCCCAGCGAGGAATCGGGGTCTACCAAGTCGCCGACGCCCTAGTCGATCTCGACCTGTTCAGGCGGCTCCGCACCCGAGGTGAGAGCCGCGGCTCCGACGGCATCAACGACCTCACGGACGCGCTCGCGCTGGTCACTGGCCGACCCTTCGACAAGCTCCGACCCGGAGGCTGGGGGTGGATGTACGACGGTGTCAGACTCGACCAGCACGCGATCTGCGCCATCGCCGACGTCGCCCACGTGGTCGTCGTCGAGATGATCGCACGCGGTGACGTCCCTTCGGCCCGCGCCGCTGTCAGCGTCGCCCTCATGGCCGCGCCCGATGAAGAGATGTCTCGCCTCGACCTGGCCGCGGTCCTCGACGCCGAGGGCCACACTGACGAGGCCGTCCGGCTCGTCCGTGACGAGATCTGCAACCGCAGCGAAGATGGAGCACCTCCGAGCGAGCTGCCTGCCAGAACTGCGGCGCTTCTTGAGGATCACCCTTCCTTGCTTCGCCGGGCGTAGTGACCTCGGCTGGGAGTGTGGCGCGCAGGCTTGCCGCCCTCCGTCGCCTGAACCTGCGGGGAGCTGACTCCGAGCCAGGTGTGCCTTGCGCTCGACATCGTTGGAAGTGTGGCATGGAGAATAGGACCTTTCTGAACCTCAGAACACTCCAAGACACGCCAGAGTGACTGATTCTGGTAGAGAACTGAAGTTTGGGGATATGGTGGTGTCCGCAGCTAGCGACGAGAGGCATTGACAGTGAGCGAAGACCCCAGCCACCGCAGTTTCATGAGTTCCCAGTTTGGTGATGTCGCCGACGACGTCGCCGCAGCATTGGTGGCTGGCGGGTGGGAAGCTCATGCGCGGTCGGCTGACGCGCAAGATGGATCTCGGTTGGAGACGAATCAGCCCTACGGCAGCACGCTGTGGTTGGCCATTCACGATGAGGTCATCTCGCGGATGCTGCCGCTGCTCGACGGGGCGACGATCGTCCCGACACCCGGCGGTCAGTACCGCGTGATCGTCTGGGGGACCACGATGATCCTGCCGCTGACCGTGAGGGAGCGACGCACGCCCGGTGGCCATCTCCGCACTCGCGCGTCCCAGCTGCGCACCAACCTGACGAGCGTGAACATTCCTGCAGAGCCCGACTGGATGCTCTTCGGCGGTGAGGATGAGGAGGCCTCCCAGCTCGAAGCCGTCGAGCAGGCGCGCCTCCAAGCCGGTGTGACTGCCACGGTGGTGGTGGCCTACCGATGCGATCCCACCACGGGTCTCCGGCACGTCGAAGCTGGACTCGCCACGCTCGAGGAGGACGGCACGATCATCTTCACCGACAGTGAAGCGCTCGAGACTGCTACGCCCAACTCGATCCGGCCCCACCTCACTGCTGCCGATGGCGGTTCCTTCGACGATGCTCCGCTGCCGAAACCGGACCTCGGTCTTGTTGAAGATGACGACGCTGCTGACGAGGGCGGGCCGACTCCGGGTGAGGGGTGACCTGTGTCCCTGATCTACTTCGAACCTGATCGACTTCGCCAGGCTCGCCAACTGGCAATGCTCACCAAGAAGGAGGTGGCAGAACGTAGTGACGTTTCGCCGGCCGCGATAGGCCAGTACGAGGCGGGAATCGTGGCTCCTCGTTTGGACACGGTCGAGCGTCTGGCTCGTGCTCTTGACGTTCCGATCGAGTTTTTTTCACCGGGCCGGCCGCTTCAACGGCTCGAGAGCAGTGAGACGCACTTCGAGAGCCTCAGGGCGACCACGGCGAAGCAGCGTAGTCGGGCCACGGCGTTCGCCGAGCAAGTTTGGGAGCTCTCGCACGCCCTCGAAGCTCATGTGCGCTTCCCCGATGTCGACCTGCCTGAGGACCTTGCGGAGATCGGGCGAGGAGAAGGTCCCCAGGCTGCTGCACGCTCGTTGCGTGCCGCGTGGGGTCTGGGAAGCCAGCCAGTCGGACACTTGGTCGCTCACCTCGAGGCCCGAGGCATCATCTGCTGCCTTGCACCACCGACCGAAGACGGAACTCCAAGGATCGATGCGTACTCGACGCTCTCATTCAGGAGGCCGCTCATCGTCCTTACCTCTGACCGCGCCGACGACGTGCTCCGACACAGATTCAGCGCTGCTCACGAACTGGGTCATCTAGTGCTCCATGGTGCCGCGCCATCGGGTGACCTGCGGCTGGAGCGTGAGGCCGACGCATTCGCTGCAGAGTTCCTCACCCCGGAGACGACCCTTCTCGAGGAACTAAAGCCACGGCTGGACTTCGCCCACCTCTACCTGCTGAGCGAGAGATGGGGAGTCGCGGTCAAGAGCCTGGTGTTCCGCAGTCACGAGCTTGGGCTGATCTCCGAGAGCACTGCGCGACGAGCCTACATTCGACTCGCGAGCGCTCCTCAAACGCTTCGACCAATCCTTCAGTTCCAAGGTGAGGTTCCGTCACTACTCAATGACGCCGTCGATCTTGCTGAGAGTCGCGGCGTGACTGTGGGTTCCCTGGCCGAGCAACTGCGGTGGAAGACCAAGCAGGTACGCCAACTCCTCGGTCTCCACGAGGACACACGCCCAGCACTTCGGGTCGTCAAGTAGATTTGCCTCGCGCGCAGCAATGCTGGAAGGTTCTGGAAACTCCTTCGCTTGTGATGGCTTCGCCGAACGTGCATAATTGCTGTGTAGCCAGATCCACCGCGGTGGTCTGGAAGTGAACCCCAGGAGATCCTGCCGGACGACAGGGCCTGGGGTTTCGCGTTTTCAGATCTCGTGAGTTGAACACCGAGATCGGATGAGATCCCAAAAGGTCGTATCCCCGGTCCGGTGGCTCACCATCGCGCCACAGACGGCGTCAGGCACCCAGAGCAGGGGTTCGGCCGGACCTGGCTCGTGGTGCATCCGGAGCCTGGTGGACACGGAGCCCCTACGCCGGTAGGCGTTCAGAACCTCGCGGTCTCGGTTGTCATCGGCCTTGCCTCGCGACTCGAGCGTCACAGTTCCGACGCCGAGTTGATCGAGTTCGTAGGCGAGGAGCTCCATGCACGCGCGCCGGCGACGCTCGGGGCGATCATCCGCAGCCTGACTGCGAACAACGACCACGTGCTCGACCTCGAGCCTGGCGACAGCTGTCGCAATCTTCAGCTGCCGCTTGTCGCCCTCATCGCGCCAGTGCAGCTTCTTCTGACCAGGCAGGATCAGGCCCCGCATTGCGTCGCGGACATCCTCGAGGCGCTCATGGTCAAGGATCGCTGCCGACAAGATGTAGGTGCCCGGGTCTTCGGTCCGGTTCGACCCGGACTCGTCGACGAAGGCCGCGAACGTCAGATCGTGAGTCGTCACTTGCCCTCCTTCGGAGTCGTGGTGGTCGTGGCGGCGCGGGCCTTCATTTGGCGTTGCGCGGAAGCCTGAATCCGCTTACGCGAATCGCGGCTGAAATTGCCGCTCAGTGAGTAGTTGAGTCGGGTGGTGTAGCCAAGTGGCGACAGTGGCGCTGCGATGTACTCCGGGCGGGTCTTTAGGAGCTTGTGCTTTTCGAGGCCCTGGATGCCTTTCCGGAAGGTGTTGGGGGAGATCCCGTACCACTCACTCACCTTCGCTTCGGTGACCCACATCTCATCGCGCTGCGTGGTCTCCTTCGCGACGATGAGCATGACCGCGAGCTCCGCCAGATTGAGCTCGGCGAACCACTCATCGGTCCAGAACTCGGGCGGAAGGGTGAGGTACGCCTCGGCCCAGTTCTTCTTCTCGCCGGTCGGGCTTTCGTAGGGCTCTTCTCCGACCTCCATTAAGGGCTGCACACGCTGAAGGCGGCCCTGCCGGCTTCGCACGATGAGGCCCATGTCTTCGAGTTGCGCCCACGTCTTCGACAGGTCCGCTCGGCTCCACTGGGAGCCCTTGGACGATGTGAGTGCGCGACGCCAGATCGTTGAGCTGAGGGGATTCTCCAGCCCCTTGAGGTGTGGCCAGATGGTAAGCAGGAGGAGATACAGGATCAGGGCCCGGTGCTTGCGTTCTGAGACAATGGTCCCGAGCACGCTGTCGCGACGCTCAGCGGAATCGTCCAACTGCACGAAGTTCTGCCGAAGGGTCGTGTAGCCGCGCCCGGAGACACGGAGCATGTGCTCGCGTGTCGCGTGAGGCGACGGCTGCGGAGGGCTGGTTGGCACGAGAGAATCGTAGGGCATCGGCGAACGGGAACCTTGTGCAGCCGCCCCATCTCGATTATCCATTCGTGAGGTGCAATGCGATGTATCGATGCGACTCCATGATTCGACACTCTGATGCGACGTCGATGCGAAGACCACACTCGCCGATTTCCCGGTTGTGGTCAGTGAGTTGACCTGAGGCGACGCCGGAAGGCCGAATCCAGATTTCCATCCGCTCCGCGGGGTTTGTGGTGTGTCAGGCGTCGTGTGCTCGGCCGCATGCTCGAACATGCTTCAGTTCGGGTGAGTTCGTTGCTCAGGAATTCCACGCCACGTGCGGGATGGTCTCTCCTGCGAGAGGTGCCTAGTTCACCCGGTGGGTCGGTGGGCGTCGAGCCGCGTTACTGACCCATCTGGAAGACCCGGTCCACGTCCCGCTGGCTCATGCCGAACAGCACGTTCGGCGCCACGTACTTGTATGAATAGCCGACGATGAGAGCCGCGGCGATCAACTCACCATTGCTGATGTACTCCCCTCGAGCTCGCTCGATGTAGCCCTTGATCGGGTAACTGTTCTGCGTCGGGGTCTGGATGGGGGCGATGTTGTCCTTCAGCCAGGCAACGAGCTGCATGATGGTCGTTTCGCGCTGCAAGAGTTCGGAACGTCCCTCGGCGACTTCGGACCCCTGCTGCTCGCGGGTCTTCCTGTTCGCGTCGAAGGCGCCGATCCCGAAGGTGTTGAGCTCCGGGTGTTGCTGCATCACTTCGACCAAGGTGGCGGGCGATCCATCGGTGCTTGCCATGTCGCCATTCTGCCCCAGCGTCAGCCCGCTCCGGGCGGTTCTGCGACCGTCTGAAGTTGAGCGGCTGAGGGCCGCCCCGCGGTGGCCAGGCCGACACGTGTCCGGCGTGTTTGGGTCTGCGGCGTGCCGCGCGCGGGCTGCCCCTACAAAGACCTCTAGCTCGAGTGGAAGCGTGACGGCCGCGACTGGGTCGCGCGGGTGGCCTGGGTCCTGGACCGAGACGAATCCAGAGCCGGCGAGACGACCTACGTGGTGGCCTGGGTGCCCCGTCGACTACTCGGGCCAGTTCGGTCAGATCCGAATGACGCGGGCCCACACCGTTCTC
>Ga0172372_10004566_pt1 | contig 19604 bp, 19 predicted proteins | sample LakKiv5m_2_FD_114544 | JGI IMG/M metagenome (GOLD analysis project Ga0172372, IMG submission 114544) | Freshwater microbial communities from Kabuno Bay, South-Kivu, Congo - kab_092012_9.5m | ecosystem: Environmental > Aquatic > Freshwater > Lake | place: Democratic Republic of the Congo...
CAATCCCCCGGCTGCACGTAATACAATAGATGAACACCATCAATACTGAGCTAGTTATTTATTTCATTGAAGCCCTAGTCGCGCGTGCTGATAAATCTGCTGGCACTATCGCTAATATCAAGCGCGATCTTGAGAAGTTAATCGAGTATATAGATTCTGAATACTCAGGCGAGATTAGTGCTGATGCGATTAGAGCTTATATCGATGAGCTTAAAGCTAATTATATGGAGACTAGCTACGTCTCCAAAGCTAGTAGTATTAGGCAGTTCGTCGCCTGGCTTAATCTTAGTGATAATCCTTTTTGGGATATGAAAATATCTCTTAGTAATGAGGATTTTAAATATTATAGTCATGATGATATTTTCGTGCATAGTATGGGCTGCGTGCGTGAGCCCTATGCTAAGGCGCTGAACCGATTGATACTGGGTTTCATCTACGAGTTTCATCTTACTCTCAGTGAGCTGGCTGAGCTGTGCGTCGAGGATTATAACTTAGCCTCTGGAGCGCTTATGAGGCGCGGCTTAGAGATAGCGGCTAGTCCTAAGCTGAAAGCCGATATGAAAGAATATCTTAGAAGTCGCGGCGATCTAGCGCTGGGTGATAGGCTGATACAAGATGAGAGCGGCGTTAATCTTAGTGTCGCAGATCTGCGGCTGCGGCTTACTGAGATGGAATTGCGTCCAGTCTATCTAAGACGCAGTAGAGTAATACATCTACTAGAGGCTGGACTAAGCAGTGAAGATATAGAGACTATGCTCGGTATTAAACTCGGGCAGGTCTATGAAGATTATGAGCAGGAGCCAGATTACAGGCTGCTTAAGGCTTATAACCAGTTTCATCCACGTGGGGATGGATAGCTATGGCTTCTAAGAAAAACCGCTCTGCGCAAAACCCTCAAAGCTTAGATACTAGATTCAAAACTTGGGCTGATGAATTTTTGCATAGTCCAGTGGGATTTGATGGTAGGACAGCTGAAGAGATCATTAGGATTGATATAGCTGAGTCTAGGCAAATCTTTAAAAGAGAATTAGCTAAGAGAAAAGCTCAAGATGAGTTTAGGACTTTAGTCACTAAAGATGGGCTTGAGCTACGTTATTGGTTCGTTGGTAAATCTAATAAGCAAGTGAAGATCTTGCTCCATGGCTCAGGATCTAATTTCGCTAAGGCTGACCGGGCGGTGAAGCTTCTAGATAGAGGTTTTGATGTGGCGATGATTAGCTATAGAGGACACTCTGGCAATCCCGGGAAAGCAGATCAAAGAACTATAGTGAGAGATGTCTATGAGACTATTAGGTACGTTGTGAATCAGGGTTATAGACCTAGTGATATTCACTTGGAAGGCAGTTCACTAGGGACTTCTGCACTAGCTCATGCGCTGAACAGGTTTTATCAAGATTTTGGTCTTGAGCAGCAGTTTGCGAGTCTAATTCTCAAGGCAGCACCTTTGAATTTAACCAATCGTAGTGAAGATACTCTTAGTAGTATGAAAGAGTTTGGTCTAGATTATGGTCAGGCTGAGCCTTTCTTGGCTAGGCTTTGGAATCAAGTGGAACCCTATTCTAGAATACGCGCTGCTGAGATTAAGATCGTCCATGGTACTAAAGATGATATTGTGCCAGTGGAGCACGCAAGTCTAATTAAGGCTCTACTGGAGAAGAATAATGAGAAGGTCTCTCTAGAGATTATTGAGGGTGAAGGACACCAGTTGAATTTAAGTGAGTATGGGATTTATTGAAGATGGGGCAGATGACGAGAGTTGAACTCGCGAGTGTCGGAACCACAACCCGATGCCTTAACCACTTGGCTACACCTGCCGTAACAGACATCGATTTTATCATATATGGATTGCTTCGCTGCGCTCGCAATGACGGGGAAGCTGCACTCCTCGCAATAACGCTAGAGGCTCGCGTAGCGCAGCCGCCTAGCTTCCTTGAATAGCACCTCAAGATCATAAGGCTTAGGCAGATAGACATCAGCGCCAGCAGAGAGGAAATTGTTATAACCAGGGATATCAGTAGCTACTAGCACCTTGAGCCCGAACTGTTCTTTGTATTTATTTAAGCTTGCGCAGAGGGTCTGGAAGCGCTCTACGCCTAGGGTCTTGGCTTCTAGTATAAGGATAATCGGTTCGAATTCTTCGACTTCTTTAATTAGATGCTCTAGACCCTCAGAGACTCTAGCCTCGAAACCTTCAAGCAAGAAAGTCTCAGCGACAAGATCAGCAAAATCCTGCTCATCTTCAAGTATAAGTATGCGTTTGTTTTTGCTGCTGCGTGATTTTTTGTTCTGAATGGCTTGATCGATAATATCAGAGCTAGATACATAGGTTCTATCTTGGCTGCTACAAGTGCCGAGGTTAGGGCGCAGTAGAGCTTCGCGGCGGCGGATACGATGCGGACCAGCAGCTACTATATAACCATTCTCGTAGTCGGTGCCTTTATAGATTTTGGCTAAAATCTCGGGGAAACCAGTTTCTATGCCATGTATTAATGGACCGACAGCGATAGTGTCGCAAGCGATCAGGAAATTGTCGCGCCCGAGGTGCCCGAGATAAGTCTCACCGCTAGGAATCTCTCTACAAGTGCGTTTGAGCAAGGCTGCGATTTCTTTAATTACTTGGTCGCCTTTGCTAATACCATAGGTAGCGTTGTAACTCTTGAAGCCAAGAGTATCGAGGTGAAGCACTGACCAGCTATTAAGGTTCTCGATGCAGTGCTTAAGTATAGAGTGAGTTTTGTTGATACTCGGTAACTCTGTTAGCTGGTTAAGCTCAAGTATATTCTTGCGTCTAAGTGCTGATAGGCACTTAAGGAAAATCTCTTCAGCAGTGGTGTCGGTGCTAAGTATGATATCAGCGCCTTTGCGCATATAGCTGATATTGCGCGAGTGGTCTATCTCAGCATCGTTGCAGTTAAGCAGTATGTTGATGACTGGATCGTATTTGCCGGTTTTATAAGATGAGAGCTTAAACTCATGACTAGCGTAGATATCTTCGTCGATGAAGATGATAGGTGGCATATTCTTAAGTATCACCTCGTCGAAGAGGTCTAGTGGCTCAGAACCCGGCTCTAGAGTGATATCCAGCAGCTCTATGTGTTGCTGGAAGCAGCGCACACCGAACTCTTCGCTGTTCTTATCGAGGGCGTTATTAGAACCGCGCGCATGGATATACGCAAGGTATGTTCTCGGGTTTAAGCCCACCATGGTTTAGCGTTAAGCTCCTCTGTAGGTAGATATAGACTGAATGTCGTCTCGCCTTTTTTGCTGCGCAACTGTATATCGCCGCCTAGTAATCTAGCTAGTGACTTACTGATGAAGAGTCCGAGTCCAGTACCTTCAGTTTTGCGGGTCATCACATTATCAAGACGACTAAACTTATTAAAGATCTTAGTTAGATCTTTAGTGTCGATACCTTCACCGAAGTCAGTAACTTCGACAAGTATCATCTTATGCTCTTGGCATTTAACTGGGCTTGGCGCACCGCCGAAATCCTTATTACCAGCGGCTTCTGCAAGTTTGCATAAATCAACCGTAGTTTCTGAGATTTTAACTTCAACCTTGCCGGCTCCAGGTGAATATTTAACAGCATTATCGATAAGGTTAGTGAGTATTTGCTCGACGCGATCAGGGTCCGCCCAGACTTCTGGTAATTTATTAGGGGCTATCACTGTAATAGTATGGGATTGCTTCGCTCCGCTTGCAGTGACGTGGTTTGAGTTACTATGCTTAGACTCTACTACTATCGCTACATTATCTACTATGCGTTTGATATCAAGAGGTTGCACTACGATTTGTAGTTTGCGGTTCTCGAGCCGCGATACAGCCAAGAGATCTTCTATTAGTCTTTGCAGGCGTTCGGCTTGTTCTTTGATGACTTTGACGTAGCGATCACGTTTCTCTGGGTCGAGATTACTCTTGTGATGCAGCAGGGTAGCAGCGAAGCCTTTGATGCTGGTAATCGGTGTGCGCAATTCATGCGATACGGTGCTGACGAAATCAGCTTGAGCTTTAGTGCCATCTTTACTATACTGCTCAGTAACGAAGACTATCAGTTCACCATCTGGCTTGCCTTCATTATCTAGGATTTTGGCGCGGCGCACAGTATAGCTAGTCTTCTTGCCATCACGGCTAAATAAAATAGCTCCTTGAATTAAAATCTCATGGTTATTAGTAAAAGTGCCGCCGCTTTCAAGAGCGTACAAACTAGTTGCCGATTTACCCAGCATCTCGGCTTCATGCCAGCCAGTAAGCTCAGTCATAGTCTGATTGAAATAAGTGATTTCAGATTTATTATTAATAGCAACATAGCCGTTCTTAGTACAGCGGGCAAAACTTTCAAGTAGTTGCTCGGGGCTATGCATAGTCAGTAGAGAATTCATGAATTCTTTAGAGCTTCAATAGCTAATTCTAGCTTAGGAGCTCTGTATATGGCAGATCCGGCGACAAGAACAGTCGCTCCAGCCTTACTGAGGTTAGTAGCGATCTCGCCGGGGATAACACCGCCATCGACTTCTATCGCCAGCTCGCCCTTGCTAAAATCGGTGCCAAGACTGCGCTTAGTCATTTGTTTGATAGCAGCTATCTTCTCATAGACTACTGGCATAAACTTCTGCCCGCCGAAGCCGGGGTTCACCGACATCAGCAGCACCATATCTATATCTTCAATAAAAGGTCTAAGGCATTCAACGTCTGTGCCGGGGTTGATAGATAGTCCGGCGCGGGCGCCGAGGCTGCGAATTAGCTCTATAGTTTCTCGTATAATCTCGCTGTTAAACTTGCCGGGGGCGGCATATTTAGGATTAGGATCAGAACCCTCTTGGCTGTCAGCGAGCTTAGGTTTGAGGTCTTCAGCGAAACGCGCGAAAGTATCATCACTATAAGCTTCTATATGGAAAGTCACCATATCAGCACCTGAGCGAATAAAATCAGCGACATGATTATGCGGATTCATAATCATTAAGTGTGCATCGAGAAATAATTTGGTTGTCGGTCTTACGGCTTTGAGCACTGGTGCGCCGATAGTGATATTGGGCACGAAGAGCCCATCCATCACATCGAAGTGTAGCCAGTCAGCACCACCCTGCTCGACTCTGGCTATCTCAGTCTCGAGTCTAGAGAAGTCTGCGGATAGTATAGATGGGGCGATTAGTGGCACAGGGTAACATCTTAGCAAGTGTCATTGCGAGGAGTGCGTAGCACGACGTGTCTGTCATTGCGAGCGCGTAGCGCGAAGCAATCTCCATGCGTTGTGCTAAGTCGGGGGGTTGCTTCGGCACTTCGTGCCTCGCAATGACGTGTGTGTTTGCATCGCAATCACGAATAGTTTAGCGGTAATGCGCGAAGGCTTTATTCGCTTCAGCCATACGGTGCGTAGCTTCTTTAGTCTCTACAGCGCGGCCTTTTTTGTCGTAAGCATCTAGTAATTCGGCAGCTAGTTTATCAGCGAAACTTCTACCATGTCTGCTACGAGCAGCTTCAATAAGCCATCTGTGACCGAAAGCTTCACTAACGCGCGGCTCTACTTCAACTGGTACTTGATATGTAGCACCACCGATACGTTTAGCTTTAACTTTAACGATAGGCATAGCGTTCTTCACTGCTGTAGTGAAAACTTCCAGCGGCTCTTTGTCAGTGATCTTAGTCGCGATAATGTCGAATGCTTTATAGACGAGTGATTCAGCTAGACCTTTTTTGCCTTGAATCATCATGCGGTTAACAAATAGACCAACGCGTGGGCTTTTGAATTTAGGATCTACTGTCGTGCTTCTTTTTCTAAAACTATTTTTACGTGCCATTATTTCTTAGCGCCTTTTTTCTCTCTCTTAGTACCGTACTTAGATCTTGATTTTTTGCGATTGTTCACACCTTGAGTATCTAGTGAACCGCGCACTATGTGATAGCGCACACCAGGTAAATCTTTAACACGACCACCACGGATAAGAACCACACTGTGCTCTTGGAGGTTGTGACCTTCGCCACCTATATAAGCTGTTACTTCATAACCATTAGTAAGTCTTACCCTTGCGATTTTACGCATCGCTGAGTTCGGCTTCTTAGGTGACATGGTTCTCACCTTAGTGCAAACGCCTCTGCGCGCTGGGTTGTTCTGCAAGGCCGGACTTTTGCTTTTGTCAGTCTGGCTCTTACGTCTTTTGCGAATTAATTGTTGTATTGTAGGCATATTTATATGACGGCTGCTAATTGTAACACCTTGGTTGGCGGGGGTTTCTGGGCTTAACAAAAATGACATTTTGATGTCATTTTTGTGCTTTTGGCTTTGGGTGGGGGGGGGGAGAGGGCGCAATTGATTATAATATTGTTATAACTTTATTTGTATAGCACCTTGCTTGGCTCTAATTCATAAATCAAGCACAATCCCGCGAAAATATCCATACGACAGGATATTTCACCTGTCTCTATTTTCGCTAGGTTCGCAATTGAGCATTTAATTTTTAAGTCCTTAAGCTCTTCAATGACCACACAAAGAGGGATATGCTTGCCTTCTCTAGTGTCTCTAAGCATCTTTGCAATTAAGCGTGTAGCCCTTAGTCTTCTCACTTATGAGAAATTGTGCTAGGATCTGCATTTACAGTTTCTCAAATCTGAGAAATTAAAGGAGTGATATGAATAAGATAATATTAGCACTGGCACTTTGTTCTATATCGGTGGCCCAAGCAATAGTACCGGTAAATCGTTCGGAATTGAGTTTCCCAGAGCAGGGTTCAATTGTTCAGGAAGTTATAAATACAGATGAAAATTTACGTACGATGAATCGTGGATTGACTGGGCGTTGGTCTTTAGGTGGGGATACTGCCGCGGGATCTATAATTTTAACTATTACTGATACTCAACCGGGGAATGGTTATAGTATTTTTTCTTATGATGTTAGTCTTGATGGCTATGCTAATGATAGCGGTTTAATTGGTATTAAAAAAGGTAACTTACTTTATTTTACAGTTGCTTATTTGATGGGGCATAGTGTGTTTGTTGCAAGGTTGAGCGAATCTGGTGACAAAGCAAGTTACGCTGAGATTTTTGTTAATGACCGTTACTGCGAATATACTGGAACTGGTTCCATATTTACGTGTGAATTTTATGTCTCTGAGATAGCAGATGTATCAAGTGGCAGCATGAACAAATGATAAACTCTCCCCCACAAGCCGCCTCAACTGCGAAACGGCATAGAGCGGCACCGATAGTATCCCTTGCTGGTAGCTAAGATCTTCCTGAGAGCATTTTAGTCCTAGGCTTAGTTTATGATCGCTCATGCAGAGCTTAAGGCTTTTGAGATGCCCATTGCTGCCAGATTTGACTTCTAGTGGCAGTACTAGGCCATTGAAGTCTAAGAGGAAATCTATTTCAGCTTTAGCGGCGCCGCGATCACGGTACCAGTAATATAAACTGCGTGGTTTATAGCAATCACTATAGGCTAGTAATTCTTGCCCTACTAGCTGTTCGGCGATACCGCCAGCAGCGCTAGAGTGAAAATCACCAGAGTAGATTAGCTCAAGATCTAAGCCAAATATTTTTTGCATTAGTCCGACGTCTAAGAATAATGGTTTAAAGTCTTTATCTGAAGCAAGCACCGCAAGTGGTCTAGAGTGGGGCTGCGTGGCTTTGATTAGTTGAATTACATTAGCATCCACGAGCAGTTCAAGAGCGTTGCGCAGCTCAGCAGCTTTGTAGTCTCTGTCTATATTTGAGTATTTAAGTTTAGTACCTACTAAGCTAGGGATAGCCTGGAAAGTTTTGACTAGATATTTCTGCTCAGATTTTTTAGCGTATTTCTTAAAATCATCTTGATAGGTGCTTATAATGCTGTCTTGATATTTAAATGCCTGCGGGAAGGTCTTAGCATGCTTAATATAGCGAGCGACTACACCGGGCATGCCACCTAGCATTAGGTAGATTTTAAGTTCTTCAATAAGACGCAGGTGGATACTGGGATCTGTCGGCTGGCAGAGACTAAGCTGTTGAATATATTCATAGAGTCCTTTGTTGCCGCAAGCAAGCAGGAACTCCATAAAGCTCATAGGTTGCATAAATAAATATTGCACCCTACCAACAGGTATGCTGATCTCTCCAGAACTTAGCGCAAAATCTAGAAGCGAACCAGCTCCTGCAACATGCAAGCCCGGTATTCGTTCATAAAAATATCTTAGCGAGACTATCGCTTCAGGGCATTCTTGGATTTCATCGATTATAAGTAGAGTTTTGCCTGCCTCTACTTCGATATTTTTGAGTGCAAAAATTTTATTGATAATGCGGTGCGGATCTAGAGTCTTAAAGTCATCTATAAACTCTTTATCAGTTTCAAGGTTGATATAGACATGGCTTTCAAATTGCTTGGCGGCAAAATGCTTAAGCGTGTAAGTTTTACCTACTTGCCTAGCGCCGCGTAGTAATAAGGGTAGGGCTTCGCTTTCTTCGGCCCATTTTTCTAGCTCAGCCTCGATAAACCTATACATAATAGCTATTTTACCCCAAAATAGACAAAAATATAGGATATTTTGGGTGATTTTCCGACAAAAACATAGGATATTTCGGGTGATTTTCCGACAAAAATACAGGATATCAGGCGTGTATTAGTATTGTTACTATGCGCTACGTTCTTATTCTATTAATAACCATGCTGCCAGTGCTGGCTAATGAGCGTGTCGATAAACTGCGCGACTATCTTGGACAGCGTGATGAGATTGGACGCATATATATGCCGCAGCAATTAACACAAGGACAGGCGGCGCAGATATTAGTGATGGCGCCGGGTGCTGAGTCGGTGACTGTCTATGGTTCGCGTCAGCGTGAGGGGAATACTAGTGGTTTAGGTTTAATGCTTGGTGCTGATGCTATTACTCTAGCTGAGGCTAAGTTGGATGCTAGTGGTAGAGCGGATCTTAGCCTAGTGATACCAGCTAAGCCTGTCGTTGTGACGCCAGAGCCGACTATAGAAGAACTTAAAGCCGCTAAGCGAGCTGAAAAAAAACTTAGTAAAGAAGAGAAGAAAGCTGCGCGCCTAGCTAAGCGTGCTAAACCTGATCCTGATATCTACTATATAGAAGCGGTGCTGAGTTATGCTGGTGGCGTGCAGCGCAAAGCTCTAGTCTTCGGGTCTAATGCTAGTTATATAGGGTTTAATGGTATGCAAGTGCTGCCAGCAGCTAAAGACAATGCTGGTGTGGCGCAGATGGCAAGATCGTTTATCCCGGGTATGGCTGGGCTGCCGGTGGGGTCGTATTAGGTGCTAAGTAATCATATAGCTGCAATATTTAAGCAAGCCATTAGTGCTGCCATCGCTGCCGGTGAGCTGGGCGCGCTTAGTGCTGTGCCTGATGAAATCGCTGTCGAGTATCCGAAAAATCCTGAGCATGGTGATAGAGCGATTAGTATCGCGATGAAGCTGACTCGCGAAGCTAAGATTCCACCGCGTGCTGTGGCTGAAACTATAGTCAAGCATCTTGAGGCTAAGAGTTTTACTAGCGTGGATATAGCTGGTCCGGGCTTTATTAATCTTAGGCTGAGCTGGCAGGCTCTAGGTCAGGCGCTGACTGAGTTGCACGGGCAGGGTGATGGGTATGGTTCGTCATCGCGCGAAATGGGCAATGACGCTAAGATCCTAGTCGAATACGTCTCAGCAAACCCAACTGGTGATTTGCATATAGGGCATGGTAGGCAAGCTGTATACGGTAGCGCTCTAGTGAGTTTACTTAAGTGGGCTGGCTATGATGTGGCGTCTGAATTCTATATTAATGATGCGGGCGCGCAGATGCTTAAGCTGGGTGAGTCAGTGGGTGCGGCGATATTAATTGCTGAAGGCTTGATGGCAGAGAAGGATTACCCAGAAGATGCGTATCCATTAGAGTCGATGAGGGAGTTTGTAACGCGGGAGAAGTATGGGGATTGCTTCGCGCTTCGCGCTCGCAATGACGTGGGGGCTTCGGATCGCAATGACGTGCGGGCTTCGGATCGCAATGACGATGCGATTATGGAATATGCAGCCTTGGGACAAAAGGTTTTTATTGAGGCGCAGCAAGAGACGCTCGCTAAGATAGGGGTTGAGTTTGATCGCTGGTTCTCTGAGAACAGGGAACTCTATTCTGGTGCGGGAGCTAATAGTCAGCAGGAGACTGCTGTATCTAGAGTCTGCGAGCTACTTGCCAAAGGTGGTTTTACTTACGAGCAAGATTCTGCGCTCTGGTTTCGCGCGACGGATCTTGGTGATGAGCGTGATAGAGTGCTGCGCAAGTCTGATGGTTACTATACCTATCTCGCTGGTGATCTTGCCTATCACTACGATAAGCTTAAGCGCGGCTATACTCAGTTAATTAATGTCTGGGGTGCTGATCATCACGGACAGGAACCTAGTCTAGTAGCTGGTCTTAAGGCGATTACGCAAGCGTCTGGTTTAAGTTTTAATCTTGAAGTGCCGCTTATTCAGATGGTTTCGCTGCAGAAGGGTGGCGTCGAATACAAAATGTCTAAGCGCAGCGGTAATGTCGTTACCGTGCGTGATCTCTATGAAGAAGTTGGTGCTGATGCGATGAGATATTTTCTGGTGGAGAGCCAGATTACTAATCGTATGATTTTCGATCTTGAGCTAGCGACTAAGCAAGACAAAGACAATCCAGTCTATTACGTGCAGTATGCTCATGCGCGTTGCTGTTCTATATTGCGCACTCTCACTGGCGAGCAGATTAATATCGGTGATGCTGTCACTGAGCCTAGCAAAGACAAACCGCGTCTAAGTCAAGCGGAGCTAGATACTATGCTTAGTGGTTTTGCTAAGCCTAATGCTATCTATGAAGTCTTCGCGGGGTTGGATGCTGAAGCTGCGTCTTCTACACGCAAGTTAGTTCTTGCTTTACTGAGTTTTCCAGAGGAAGTGCAGGCGGCAGCGCAAGTGCGCGCGCCATATAAAATAGCTAATTATTTGCGCGAGCTAGCCGGGCTCTATCATCAGTTCTATACTCATAACCGGGTGATAGTTGATGACCCTGCTTTAATGCAGGCTAGAGTCTCGCTTGTCGTAGCGACACGGATAGTGCTGGCTAATGCTCTGAGTCTCTTGGGGATAACGGCGCCGGTTAAAATGTGAGCAAAAACGAGCCCAACGGCTCGTTTTTGCGCTGCCGTGGGTGAGTGCACAATACAAGGCACTTTTGATACAATAAAACAGGCTCCATCATGGCTAACTCCAAAGAAATCCGCAGCAAAATCAAAAGTGTCCGCAAGACCAAAAAGATAACTCTGGCGATGAAACTGGTGGCGGCGGCGAAAGTTAACCGCGTGCAGAAAGCGGTACTAGCATCTAGACCTTACACTCAAAAAATTAAAGAGATATTCGCTGGTTTGCAATCAGGGATAGCGCCAGAAGATATAGATCACTATCCGCTACTTAAGAAACATGACCGGGATAACACAGTGCTTTTGGTTAGTATCGCTGCTGATAGAGGGCTTTGTGGTGGATATAACACTAATCTTATTAAACAGTCGCGCAAGCGTGTAGCTGAGCTAGAAGCTGAGGGCAAGCAAGTCAAGCTGATGACTGTCGGGCGCAAGACTACTCAGGTATTCAGTCGTAAAGAGTTCGCGGAGAGAGGGATAGAGCTTATCGAATCGTTTACTAATCTAGATACTATTCCTAGTCCTCAAGACGCTAATCTGATAGCGGATCATGTAACTGAGCTCTACACATCAGGGCAAGTAGATAGAGTTGAGATTATCAGCACTAAGTTCATCAATATGGTGACCAGCAAAGTTACGCAGCGTAATTTCTTGCCTATAAGTACTGAAGCGCTAGATCCTGATGATGTCTCAGATTATTTCGAGAAGAACTATTTAGAAGAGAAGCAAGAAGCTAAAACTCACTCTGAACCGCTGGTGATATTCGATCCTAGTACTACTGCTCTTATTAATGCTCTATTGCCGCTCTATATCCGTAACTCAATCTACGCTTGGCTTCTAGAGGCTTCAGCGAGCGAGCAAGCAGCGCGTATGACGGCGATGGCTAATGCTACTACTAATGCTGATGCGGTAATCAGCAAGCTGGTGCTCAAATACAACAAAGCGCGTCAAGCTGGTATTACTCAAGAGATATCAGAGATAGTAGCTGGTGCGGCGGCGAATTGATGTCGTCATCGCGCGGAGCGCGAAGCAATCTCCAGGCGTTGCGCGAAGTTGGGGGATTGCTTCGGCACCTTCGGTGCCTCGCAATGACGGAGCAGGGTGCCTCGCAATGACGTAATATTATGGACACTAATACAAAAATAATCGAATTAATTAACGCTAAGCGCCTCGGGCTGGAGCATAGCGCTGCTGATATATACTGGCTGATTAACTATCTCGATAAAATTCCTGATTATCAAATTAGTGCTTGGTTAATGGCGGTCTGCCTGAACGGACTAACTAAAGCTGAGACTGTAGAACTCACTAGGGCTATGGCTTTTAGCGGGCATGTGCTGACACTGCAAAGACATGCGGAGTGTGAGTTGGATCATGAGCATGAAGTTGATCTGGAGCAGACTTTTGGCAAATCTGTCATTGCGAGCGAAGCGAAGCAATCCACTGCGCATGATGATTGCTGTCATGAGCATGAGGATTGTAGGCATGGTGGCAGCATGGGGATTGCTTCGCCACCTTCGGTGGCTCGCAATGACAGAGCAGAGCAGCTTCGCAATGACGAAAGACGTAAACGCCGGGTGAATAGAGGTTTTGTCGATAAGCATAGTACAGGTGGTGTCGGCGATAAAACTTCGCTAGTGCTAGGTCCTCTCTTGGCGGCAGTCGGTTTCAAAGTATCTAAATTTTCGGGACGGGCGCTAGGGCATACAGGCGGCACGGTGGATAAGCTCGAGGCGATACCGGGGTTCCGCACCGATATCTCGATGAAACAGTTCGAGACTCAGATCGAGCAGATCGGCATAGCACTGGGCGCTCAGACTGAAGAATTCGCGCCGGCTGATAAGAGATTATATTCGCTGCGCGATAAGACTGGCACTGTAGAGTCGATACCGCTAATCGCGTCCAGTGTGATGTCGAAGAAAATTGCTGGTGGCGCGGATCATATTATCCTCGATGTGAAAGTCGGAGCCGGTGCTTTTATGAAGAACTTGCGTGATGCTGAGAAGTTGGCACGTACCATGAAAGATATAGGTACAGCGCTTAATCTCAATGTCCAAGTGCTCTTGACCAATATGGATAGACCGCTGGGTGCTACTGTGGGTAACTCGCTAGAAGTGCTTGAAGCGATTAGTGTGCTTAAGGGTTATAAGAATTTTGAGGCATATTTAGCGGAGCGTCATCCTGAGCGCAGCGAAGGATCTCTATGTATTGCGCAAGGACACGAAAGTGATTTTTATAAACTCTGTCTTGATTTAGCATCTACTATCTGTGACAGGCAAGAACTAATCGCGGCTCTAGAATCTGGCGAAGCTTACGCTAAGTTCCTAGAGTTCGTGAGGGCGCAGAGTGATGCGGATACTCAGTTTGATGCTATGGGGATTGCTTCGGCGACTGCGTCGCCTCGCAATGACGGGGTGCCTGCGGCTCCTTGCAATGACGGGGTGCCTGCGGCTCCTTGCAATGACGGTGACAATGACCTACTCGGCGCAGACTTAGATGTATTAATCGCTAGTTACAACAAGCCGATGATCACTTACACTGCTGTCGCTGAAAGCAGTGGTTATATTACTGAGATTAATGCTAAGCGTATAGGTGAGCTTATTCATGAGCTGGGTTACAGTCCGCGGGAGATGCTAGTGGCTGCTGGTCATGCTGAGAGTAGTTCGCGTAATCATGCACTGCGCGAAAATCCTAACTATACAGTAGATAACAGTGCAGGGCTAATCCTGCATAAGACAGTAGGCGATAAGCTGAGCGAAGGCGAGCCCTTATTCACTGTTAGTGCGGCTGATGCGCATAAATTAAACAGTGTTAAATTATCGGTGTTGGACGCAATCAAGTTTAGTAAAACCAAGCCAGGCAAGACTAAATTAGTTTATAAGAAGATTTAGACTTCTATTGTTTGCAGAGCTCTGAATCTGGGTGGTCTTCACAAACGATTTGTTTAAGTAGTTTTATCTCTTCGTTTTGTTGATCGTTGAGAACTTTGAATTCTTGCATCGACTTAACAAGTAATGATGTTAAGTGAGAGTATGACATGCTCATGTTGCCGTCTTCACCGTAAACTACTTCTGGGATAATTTCTTTGACTTCTTGGGCGATGAAGCCGATGTCTTCAGCGTCATTGGTCTTGAATTTGTAGCTTACAGGTCTGAGTTTTAGCAAATCATCTAGGCTGTATTTGAGATCAGTTATATCGTATTTGCGATTTTTGTCAGATACATCTGTCCAGACGCCTGCTGTACTAAGAGTGGCTCCTACTGATGAGCTGATAATATCGCCGCCAGTCGCAGTCTCGTTTAAGTAAAGTAATGCCTTGCTATTAGTGTCGCCTTCGATGGTGAAGAAGCCACTCGCCACTGATGTAGTACCTACGGCAGCAGAGTTGCTGCCTGCATCGACATAGAATGCTGTGCCGTTAATAGTTAAATCTAATCCAGTTATGCTGCCATCTACTGTTGCGTTGCCATGGGCTGTAATGTTAGAACTTGTGTACAGGTTAGCGCCATTAATATCCCCACTCATGGTTAAGTTGGTACCATTAATGTTAGCTGCGGCTAGTAGTTTGTTGGTGCTGGTATCTCCAGTAGTAGATAGCGCAGCGCTGCCAAAATCTAAAGTGCCATCAGCAGCGACAAGTGAACCGTTAGATAGAGTGATGTCCCCAACAAGAAACGAATTCGATGCTGTAATATCTCCCACTACATCTAATACGCTGGATGGGGATGTTGTGCCGATGCCAACATCGCCATTGGCAACAATGCGAATACCGTTGCCACCGTCGCCATCGTAGATCTGTACATAGTCAGAGGGATTGCCGATAATAGAAGCGGAGTTGTCAGATTTATTAAGGAAGTCACCACGGAATTGGCTGCTGGTTTTGATTGCACCATCTACGTCTAGTTTGGTGGCAGGGGTGCTGGTGCCGATGCCAACGTTACCGGAGCTATCAATTCTCATTCTTTCGACTGCGGCAGATGTCGTTGCTGTCCCGAATACAATTTCGCTAGAGTTGACTGTCGTGGAGAACGTATCGTCAGCTTCTGCCCAGATAGCAGCTCCTGCAAGTATAGAATCTGAACCATCTGATTCTAATGGTGCATTGAAGTTAATTCGTCCAAGTTCGTCGCCATCGACAATAGTAAGTTCTTTGGTGGCGAGAGTTAATATTCCAGCTCCTGTAGCGCCAGTACCAGTAGGACCTTGAACATCTAATAGTGATTGAGGTGCGGTGGTGCCGATGCCAATACCAGAAGCTGTGCCTGATAGGTAACTGGTAGACTGAATAGCAGAATTATTACCAGGGTATAGAAGTCCATAGCTTGAAAAATTACCAGTATTGCTTAAATTTGCAACTGTTGCTGTTGTGCCGCCAGTAGTTGTGAAAGTATAGTTATCATAAGCTTTGAAAATTAAAGTGTTAGTAGAATCTATGATTGAATTAGTACCTAGACCAATACCTTTAGCAGCTGTAACTTGTATTGGTTTGTAAGCATATACAGTAGCATTGTCTGTAGCGAAAATATTTCCTCCAGCTTGAGTGCTGGCAATAACGAATCCCGTATATGAACTAAGAGTTAGGTAGTTAGTACTTTGTTTGATAAAGGCTCCATCTGTCCACTGAATACCCCCGCTACTGCCAGTAGCTGGGAATATAGCGCCAGTAGAATTTACTTTAGATAGAACTGTCCCAGAGCCATTTTGCCATTCAGTTAAATTGGCACTTTGGGAAGCAGCACCTTTGATGATTTCTGCAATTGAGCCTGCAGCACTTGAAGTTACTTGTAGTTGAGCGCCCGGTGAGCTAGCACCGATGCCGACATCACCGTTAGAAGCTACAGTGAGTAAATCACTAGCATGATTAGTAACATAGAACTGGTTATCAGAAGCATCAGAGCGTATTTCCCAAGTATCAGCGTTGTCATCGCCGTCATCAGCGTCTAAGGTGATGATCGCATCTGTAGCTTCTGCGCCTTGGACTTCTAGTAAGTCTTCGGGAGATGTGGTGCCGATACCAACGTAACCGTTGTCGTTAATAGTAATCGCAGTTACCCCATTAGTCTCTAGCGCAAGACCTTGATCATCATTGGTGCCTACAGTTACGGTGGAGTTAGTCGAGTTGCCGCCATCTACTATCCAACTAGCACCAGTCTGAAGAGTAGTGCCGTTAAGAGTAAGAGTGCCTTCGATAATTACACTACCGTTGATATCGAGTTTGGAATCCGGAGTGGTGTCGGTGATGCCGACATTACCAGCAGCATCAATAGTGATTACGTCTGATGGTGAACCGTCAGATGCGTCGAGAGTGTTACGATCTTCGACGCGCGGGTCGTAGCTAGCAAGTGCCGCGCTCGGCCATATGAATGATACAGCCAAGGCAAGGCATAGTGAGCGCTGAAATAAATTTGCTAATCTAAGCATTTATTACTAGGGGATGAGGGGATACTTAATCTATATGCCCGAGAAGCTAATGGGGTTAATCTAGGTCGTTTGGGGGATTGCCGCGCCCCTGCGGGGCTCGCAATGACTAATAAGGCGAGCAATGACGGGGCGCGGACGGTGTTGTTAGGTTAATTTTTTCTTTTTCGGTGCGAGATAATTTTCTGGCGATATGACTTTTTTGCCTGTTTTGGATTCTAATTCAAGCCTAGCTTTTTTAGCTATGCCACCACCCTTCTTGCTAGCAATCTTATTTTCTGGTAGACCTTTCGCTTCCATAGTTTCGGCGATCTGTCTTGTAGATAGTTCTGCTAGAGCCGTAAAAATCAACTCAGCTTCACTCATATGGTCACGTAGGTTTTGTGTCTTTAAACCCTTGGCGGCTTTATGATCTTTGATAGTTAAGCCAGTCCACTCTTGATGAATGATATTAGTTAAGATTGCGAACTCGTTGCCATGCTTAACACCACTATTAGCCCAATAATCAGTTAGCTTGTTGCGAGTCTCCTGACTCATCATTCTTTGTTGAATCCATTTTTCGCTGCGCCCATGTTTTTGCCATGTCGCACGCGCCCGATCAAGTGATCTCTCGGGATCAGTCATTTCTTGCATGCGCTCATAGCCTACTTTGGCAAGCCAGAGCTTAATAGGTTCAGCCTTGGAACTAGGGACTGATTGGATGAGTCTTAGTAAAGTTTCAGCACTAGCGCAGTCCATCAACCGAGATTTACCATCTGCAGCAAGCATTTTCAACCGGTGACAATTTGTCACCGGTTCGTTTCCCTCTTTGCGCAACCGTTCCTTTAGCTTATTCCAGTACTTTCTACTAGTTTGATAATCAGGCTGGTCTATTAAAGCCTGGATAACATCGATAATAGAGAAATACCAAAGCTCCGCGTTTTCATCGTATATACGACGTATATTGTAACTTTCAAAAATAACCAAATTGCCCTTCATGGTGTCCCCTTTGATGAAGATCATTGTAACAAAAATTAAGTGGGATTGCTTCGCTTCGCTCGCAATGACTAATAAGGCGAGCAATGACGGGAGTTGTGCCTCGCAATGACGGGTGGTACGGGGCATAAATATCATAGAAATATGCTACAATTAACATGTTTCTATGATATATGGGCTATATTGAACTATACGAACAACTAAAAGCTTACCCCTTCTTTTCTTTAAGGGACATCAGGTTACTCGAGCCGGGATTCGATAGAAGGCGATTAAGTGAATGGCAGGATAAAAACTATATCCTGAAAATCTCTCGCGGCTATTATCAATTTAAAGATCGTGATTTAACTGATTTGGATTTGTTTTACCTTGCTAATCAGCTGTTTAAGCCTTCATATATTTCAATGGAGTCTGGACTTAGATACTATAACTTTATTCCTGAAGCGGTTTATGCGATCACAAGTATTAGTTCAGTGAATACTAAGACTTATAGTACTAGTCTTGGGACTTTTAGTTACCAAAAAATTAGAGCTAAGAATTTTAATAATTATCAAATCGTCAATTTCAATAATAGGGCTTTTAAGATCGCTAGTCCAGAAAAAGTACTAGTGGATTTTTTCTATCTTAGAGCTAATCTTGATACATTGCTAGCTATTGAGTCTCTCAGATTGGACCTTGATGAAGTTAAGGAGCAAGTCAATATTGCTGTATTAGACTCTATTGTTGAGTCTTTTAATTCTCAAGCGCTTAGGGGGCGTATCGCACTATTAAAGGAGTATTTAAGCAATGCTTAGCCTAGATGAAGTTAGAAAATATTTCCCGGGTGATATTAAAGAGTCTGAGCGTAATATGCTTAGAGAGTATTTGCAGTATATAGTGCTGGATACTATATATCAATCCAGGATTGCACATAAATTGGTTTTTCTGGGTGGAACTGCGGTGAGAATAGTTCATGGTAGTAAGCGTTTCTCTGAAGATTTGGATTTTGATAATTTTGGGGTCTGTCCTGATGAGTTTGATGAATTGGCTAATGCTATTGAGGCTAGGTTGACCGCGGAGGGTTTTACGGTAGAACTAGAGCGCAAAATTAAGCTAAGTAATTTTCTTAAAATTAAATTTCCTGGACTTTATTACCAATATGGGCTCTCTGGTCATGGTAATGAGAAGCTCTTGATTAAATGTGATGCTGAGGCGCAGAATTATAGTTATGAGCCTAAGCTCACTCTCTTGAATAAGTTTGCGGTGTTCACCCAGATTAGGACTGTGCCTATTGATTTATTGGTAGCGCAAAAGATCACAGCATTTCTAGAGCGTAGCTGCACTAAAGGACGCGATATTTTTGATATTGTTTATCTCTATAATTTGGGTGCTAAGGCTGATATGGGCTATTTGCAGTGTCGGCTAAGTGTGGCTAATGTTGAGCAGCTAAAAGAGTTACTTCTCGCTAAAATTCGTTCAGTTGATGTTGCTGCGCTGGCTGCTGAGCTTAAGGCGTTTTTGTTTAACCCACAAGATGTTAAATATATAGAATTGTTTGAGCAATTTGTTAATGGAATGTAGTGCGGGGATTGCTTCGGCACTTCGTGCCTCGCAATGACGAACGCAATGACGGGCGGGCGAGCAATGACGGTCGCGGCGTTAGATCGCCCACCACTCGGTGCCGTCGCAATGTACTGTGTAGCCTTGGTATTGAGCGTTGATTGTTTTGGTGGCGGCATTGTCGATAGTCTCAGCGGCGTTAGGATCTATGGTTACAGTGTTGGTAACATCTGAAGCTTTGATCGCATAGACAAGCCCGGTGTTAGATGCACAAGCTGGTAGTGTGATAGTCACAGCGCCGCCGCTTGCATCTACTATCACTGTATAGTGATTAGCGTTCAGAGTAGTGTCAGCAGTTACAGTTGCTATCGGCATTACAATGGCGTTTTGCAGAGTAAGTTTGCCGCTAAGAGTGGTCGCGCCGGCTGCTAGTGTGCCGGTGGTGCTGATAGCATCATCATTGAAATCCATGGTGTTATCAGTGTTGTTGATATCACCATTGCTGAATGTAGTATCGCCAACGATAAAGCTGGTGTCGGAAGTGATAGCAGCGTCAG
>Ga0172372_10004568_pt1 | contig 19603 bp, 11 predicted proteins | sample LakKiv5m_2_FD_114544 | JGI IMG/M metagenome (GOLD analysis project Ga0172372, IMG submission 114544) | Freshwater microbial communities from Kabuno Bay, South-Kivu, Congo - kab_092012_9.5m | ecosystem: Environmental > Aquatic > Freshwater > Lake | place: Democratic Republic of the Congo...
AACGGCACGCTCGACGGCAACGGCAACGGAACCATCGACATCTGCGAGGGCATTCGTTTCGTTCCGTCGACCCAGTTCCCGACCATCCAGTCGGCGATCAGCGACGCTCCAAACGGAACGACCGTGCTCGTTGGACCGGGCACGTACTCGACTGGCGGCGCAATCACGCTGGCCGGAAAGTCGCTCACGATCCGCTCGCGCGACGGCGCGGCGGCGACGATCCTCAGCGGCGTCGGCAACACCACCGACTCGATCCTCGCCGTAACTGGCGCGGCAACCTCGGCCACGGTCATCGATGGCTTCACGTTCCGTCAAGGTACGAAGGGTCGGCTCTTCGGTGCCTTCCGCTGCGGCGGTGGACTCTTCGCGCTCGACACCGGCATGACGGTGCGCAACTGCCGCTTCGAGTCGTGCGCGGTCGGCGCCCCTGCCTCGAGCGGCAACCCCGCCGTACTCGGCAGTGGCGGCGGTGCGTACAACTTCAACTTCACCGGGCGATACGAGAACTGCGTCTTCTCCGCAAACTCGGCGCACACCGATGGCGGCGGACTTGAGATCGGCGCAAGCTCGGGCTGGACGTTGCAGAACTGCGCGTTCACCGGCAACACTACCGCGGGCAACGGCGGCGGTCTCCACGTCTGGAGCGCATCCGGGTCGATCCTCGGCTCGACGATCTCGCTCAACACAGCGACCGGCATCGGCGGCGCGGTGAGCTGGTACAACCCGGGCTCCACAGCGCTTCTCCTCGACGGCTGCGTCATCGAATCGAACGTCGCCGCGACTAGCTCCGGCGCGCTTGCCCGCCTCGACGGCACCCTCGCCTTCTCGCTGCGCAACACGTTCATGTGCCGAAACACGCCGACGAATGTGTCGGGTTCGGTCGCGGATCTCGGCGGAAACACGCTCAGTCAGGACTGCGACGACGATGGCGTTTGCGATGCCACCGAGATCGCGGCGAACGCCACGCTCGACTGCAACCTCAACGGTCTCATCGATTCGTGCGACATCGCGGCCGACACCTCGCTCGACTGCAATGCCAACGGCAAGATCGACTCGTGCGAGATCGCCACGACGCCGTCGCTCGACGCGAACGGCAACGGCACCCTCGACGTCTGCGAGAACGTGTTCCTCGTCGGACCGGGTGGATTCGCGACCGTGCAGGCCGCGATCGCCGCCGCGCCCACCAACTCGACGGTCGTCGTGTCACCGGGCACCTATGTGGTCGCTCCGGCTGCCGGAAGCACCGCCGGCATCAACCTCACCGGCAAGAAGATCGTGCTCCGCTCGCTGGCCGGGCCGAGCCAGACCATTCTCGACGGCACGGGGCTCGACAACTCGATCATCGAGATCAATCCGAATCCGGGTGTTGCGGGCCAGACCGTAGCCTCGAGCGGTTCGGTGATTGAAGGCTTCACGTTCCGCAACGGAAACGCGGGCAACAAGTTCGGCGCGAACGGAACCAGCGCCGCCAACAACCGCAAGGGTGGCGCGATCTTCGTGACCGGAACGACGACCGGGGGAGTCACGACTCCCATCTCGGCAACGATCCGAAACTGCCGCTTCGAGTCGAACTCCGCCGAGTACGGCGGCGCCATTTATGCACGGAGTTTCACGGGCTCGATCACCGCGTGCGACTTCACTGGCAACTCGGTCGCACCGGATGCCTCGGGCCAGGCGGGCGGCGACGGTGGCGCGGTGCAGCTCTTCGAGGGCGCATGGACCTTCTCCGGCAACGTGATCGCGGACAACGACGCCACGAACGCTGGTGGCGCACTCCACCTCGTCGGGCCGCTCGGATCGTGCATCTTCGAATCGTGCGTGATCGTCGGCAACAATGCCCCGATCGGTAGCGGCGTGTCGTGGGCCCAGCGCGAGGCCATCCGCGTGACGGCAGGGCGCGACCACAGCTTCGTGCTCGATGCAGGCAAGGCCATTGGCTTTGGCTCGAATGCCTCGAATCAAATCACGGAAGGGACTCTCCCGGCAACGCTCAACACGCTTGTCGAGGTTGCCACTGGCGCGACGTTCAGTTTCGCGCGCCGGAAGGCCGACTCGGGCTTGCCGAGCACGCTCAGTTTCTGGGGCAACGAGAACGCGTCGGCGTCCGCGCCCAGCACGCCGCGGTGGCCCGCACCCGCCACGGTCGGAAGCGCGATCATTCAGCTCGCAGCCGGACGCGGCCACCTTGCGGTACTGCGCGAAGATGGTCACGTGGTTTGCTGGGGCGACAACGAGTCGGGCCAGTGCAACGTGCTCCCGCCGGCATCACCCCTGCTGTACGCGCAGGTCGCGCTCGGCGACGCGCACACGGTAACGCTCCTCAGCGATGGCACGGTCAAGTGCTGGGGTTCGAACGCGTTCGGTCAATCGACGCCACCGGCTGGCCTTGCCAACATCACGCAGATCGCCGCCGGAGATCGGCACACCGTCGCCCTGCTTCAGAACGGAACGGTCCGCTGCTGGGGCGACAACGCGAGCGGTCAGTGCTCTCCGCCGAGCGGCCTTGCGAATGTCGTCGAGGTTGCAGCGGGTGGCGCGCACTGCGTCGCCCGTCTCGCGAACGACACCGTCGTGTGCTGGGGCAGCAATAGCCACGGTCAGTGCACGGTCCCAAGCGGACTGGGCGCGGTCGCGCAAGTTGCCGCGGGCGGACGGCACACGATCGTGCGTCTCGTGACCGGCACGCAAGTCGTCCAGTGCTGGGGCGACAATGCGAGTGGCCAGTGCACGCTGCCGGCGGGTTCCGAGTTCAACGACGCGATCGGCGTTGCCCTCCGCGTCGAGAACACCCTGGTCCAGGCGAACACCGGCACCTCCAGCGCGGCGTTCCATACCAACGGCCCGCTCTGCTTCCAGCTCGACAACGTCATCCTCTGCGACAACCAGCCGGCGAATTTCTTCGGCTGCTTCGAGGATCTCGGCGACGTGCGCTTCACCGCGGACTGCGACGACGACGGCGTGTGCGACGCCGATGAGATCCTGGCCGGCGAGGAAACCGACGCCAACGGCAACCTCATTCCCGACAGTTGCGAGGGCCAGCCCGGCGACGTGAATGGCGACGGCCTCATCAACGCCGCCGACCTGTCGCTCCTTCTCGCCGCATGGGGTACGGCGGAAGCGAGCGCCGATTTCGACGGCGACGGGAACGTCAGCGCAGCCGACCTCTCGCTGCTCCTCCAGAACTGGAGCAACTGAGCCGGGGCGCCCGAACGCCACACACGCACGGACCCGTCTCGCACCTGCGAGGCGGGTCCGTTTCCATTGCAGTTGGTTCATCGGCGCGCACCCGCCGCGAGATGCTTACTCGGCCTGCGTCGTGAGCCGAGCCGCGATCCGTTCGAGCAAGATGCGCTCGAGGCGCTCGTCGCGCGCGATCGGGGTCCACAGCGAGCGATCGCGCAAGGCGCGCGGATCGTCCTTCACCGTGACGTCGGTCGCGAAGGTGCCAAGCGATCGGGTGTAGGCTGGGCCTTGGTAGCCTGGGCGGAACTGGCGCTCGACGCTCACCGAAACGCGCAGTTCGAGGTCGCCCTGCGACTGCATGACATCGGCGCCGGATCCCCGCGAGGACCCCGGAAGCACTGGACCAGCGAGCGGCGACGTGCCCTCCGGTGGCACCGGCCGGAAGCCGGCGGGGACGAACTCAAAGCGCGCGCGACGGCGCTCAAAGCCGAAGGTGCCCTCGATGACCTCGCTCGCCGTCAGATCCTGCCAAGCCCACGGCTCGATCACCGAGCCCGCCGCGCGCGGCTGCGTCTCGATCGACCCGGCACGGCGATCCGTGATCTCGGGCACCAAGCCCTCGGCACGGGCGACCTCGCACGCGGCGTCGAAGACCCGCTCGTACTGCGCATGGGCAACCGGGAGAAAGTCCGGGCCCTTCGGCTCGGTCGCGCAGCCGCCCAAGGCGACAACCAAGGCGGCCAAACAGGTGACCAACCCGGCGACCACCGCGGCAGCCTTCGCGCCAGAGACCGAGATGGAGGCCAGTCGAGCCACGACGGGCGCAGAGGGCCCGCGAGGGGCCTGCGGCGATCCGTTCAAAGCAGCCGGGGAGCGCGGGTAGGGACCGGGCATCCTGCGAGTGTACCGCGGCGCCGACGAAGCGTCCGATACCGCGGGCCCCCTTCCCCCGCGGACGCAGAAGATCGAGATGGAGTTCGTGAAGGGCGATGAATCCTTGACCCTCGCCGAGCCGATCGTACTCTGCAGAGTGTGGCGAGAACCCGCGCTTTTCGGGAACGCGCCGCGGTCCGGTGCGAACCGGGGAAGTCTCAGGCTGCTGCCCGGCGCACCACGTGCTGGCATCGATCGACTGGGTGACACGTCCGTCACCTCACACGAGCAAGATCATGAACGAGTCCCCCGTGCACGACGAGAACACGACATCGCCATCAACCTCCGTGTCGAACGCTCGCGGCGCCGAGCCGACCTTCTCGGGTCGCGTTCGCTTCCGCGCGGGAGCCGTCGCGAAGGGCGCGCTCGCGCTCGCAGCGCTGGCCGCCGTCGGCGGTATCGTGGGTTCGGTTGCTGCGCGCGGAGGCACGGGTTCGGGTCAGACGCAGGTACCCACCACCGCGGCCGACTTCTTCCAGCCCGGCACGCAGCCGGAGCCCGACTCGGAACTCTTCGCTCCGGTCGTGGGCGGCATCAACTGCACGTACTGCCACTCGGACTACGGCGATCAGGTTGCGCCTTACGACACGTGGGTGACCAGCCTGATGGGTCAGAGCGCGCGCGACCCGGTGTGGCACGCGGCCCTCGCGATCGCAAACCAAGACGCGAACATCGGCGGCGAAACATGCATCCGCTGCCATGCGCCGGGTGCATGGCTCGGCGGACGCTCCTCGACTGGCACCACCGCGGAGTTCACCGCCGAGGACTTCGACGGCATCAACTGCAACTTCTGCCACCGCGCGGTCAACCCCGAGCTCGGACCTGAGAGCGCCGTCGGCTACCCCGGCGATCCGCCGGCTCCGGACGTGCCGATCATCAGCGCGCTCCAGTCGCAGGGCCTCATCCCGACCGGCGCGGGCAACGCGCGCTACGTCGTCGACCCCGATGACAACCGCCGCGGTCCATTCAGCGACGTACCCGTCAACCTGCACGGCGGCTCGGTGAAGCTCATCACCTCGCCCTACCACCGCTCGAGCGAGTTCTGCGGAACGTGCCACGACGTGAGCAATCCGCTCTACACGAAGAATCCGAAGACGGGCCAATACGTGCTGAATGCGCTCGGATCCGCGCACCCCACGCAGAACCCGATGGACATGTTCCCCGAGCAGCGCACGTACAGCGAGTGGCTCAACAGCACCTATGCGACCACAGGCGTCTTCTATGCCGACAACCGCTTCGGCGGCAACGACGCCGACGGCGTCGTGTCGAGCTGCCAGGACTGCCACATGCCGAAGGTGATCGCCGGCGGCTGCCGCTTCTATGAGTTCGGCGAGCCGTGGTTTGAGCGTCCCGACATGCCGCAGCACTCGTTCGCCGGCGCCAATACGTGGGTCGTGCAAGCGATCCGCGAGCAGCTCGGCGCCGATGAGGCGGATTCGATCGGCCTCACACAGGACCGCATTGACCAGGCCTCAGCGCGCACCGTCCAGATGCTGCAGAACGCCTCGGATATGCAGTTGTCGCAGCAAGGCAACTCCGTGAAGGTGCGGATCGTCAACGAGTCGGGCCACAAGTTGCCGACGGGTTACCCCGAAGGCCGCCGCATGTGGATCAACGTGAAGTTCACCAACACGTCGGGTGCGGTGGTCGAGGAGCGCGGCGCCTACAACAGCGCAACCGCCGTCCTCAACACCGCCGACACGAAGGTCTACCAGGCGAAGCAGGGCATCACGCCCGCAGTCGCGAAGCTCACCGGCCTTGCCGCCGGCCCCGGCTTCCACCTCGCGCTCGCAAACAAGGTCTTCTCCGACAACCGCATCCCACCGCGCGGCTTCACCAACGCGGCTTTCAATGCGATCGGATCGGGTGCGGTTGGCTACACCTATGCCGACGGCCAGCACTGGGATGACACGCTGTTTGCGATCCCGACCGGCGCGACCTCGGCCATCGTCACGCTGTACTACCAGACGACAACGAAGGAGTACATCGAGTTCCTCCGCGACGGCAACTACACCAACACCGCCGGACAGACCGCGTACGACCTCTGGGTTGACACAGGTAAGAGCGCTCCGGTGGCGATGGACTCGGCGTCGATGAAGTTGACGGCATCGAACCCCGCCGACCTCAACGGTGACGGCAACGTCGATGCGAGCGATCTTTCGATACTCCTGTCCAACTGGGGTGGATCGGGTGTCGGTGACATTGATGGCAGCGGCACGGTCGATGCAGGTGACCTCGCGGCGCTGCTTGGCGCCTGGGGCAGCTGAACCGACGTACTTCGGGGCGCTCGGATCGAATCACAATCTCTCAACCACCACGGGCCCGGCACTCGCCGGGCCCGTTTCTCATGGCGTTTCGTCTGAACAGCCGTGCAACTCCACGCATGTCTTTAGGATGCGCCGCGTGCAGACCCAGACCGAGATCCGCGACATCCTCGCCGCGCGAGGCATCTCGCCGAAGCACCGCTTCGGTCAGAACTTCCTCGTCGACCAGAACCTGCTGAAGCGGCTCGTCGACGCCAGCGCGATCGGCGCTGGCTCGCTTGTGGTCGAGATCGGACCGGGCACAGGCACGATGAGCGAGGAGATGCTCGCGCGCGGTGCCGAACTGATCGCGATCGAACTCGACCGCGACATGGCGGAGATCCTCCGCGACCGGCTCGGCACGCATCCATCGTTCACACTCATCGAGGGCGATTGCCTCGACGGCAAGCGCGCGCTCAACGCCAAGGCACTTGACCAGATCGCCGGACGGCCGTTCACGCTGGTGGCGAATCTCCCCTATCAGGCGGCGAGCCCCGTCATGGCGATCTGCGCCACGATGCCGAACTGCCTCGGGCAGTTTGTGACGATCCAACGCGAAGTTGGCGACCGCCTACGTGCGCAACCGGGTGGCGGCGAGTACGGGCCGCTCACGATCCTCGTGCAGGCCTTCTGCGACGTCGAGCAGATCGCGGTCCTCTCGCCTGCCTGCTTCTGGCCGCCACCGGAGGTGACGAGCGCGATGCTCGCATTGCGGCCGCGCACCACGACGGCGATCGCGCGCGACGAGGCCGACGCGTTCGGCGCGTTCGTCCACACGCTCTTTTCGAAGCGCCGCAAGCAGCTCGGCGCGATCCTCGGCCGCTCGCGGGCGTGGCCCGAGGGCATTGATCCGACGCAACGGCCAGAAACACTCGCCGTCGCGGATCTCGTGCGATTGTGGCGCGGGTGAATGAACTCAGATCAGAAGTAGCGCGTCGAACGCGCTCTCCGAAGCATCAAGCGCTTCTGGCCAAGGCGCGGGTTGAGGAGTGCGCTTCGCTTCAGCGGACATCGACCGAAACGACGCCAGCGCCTTTGCAGGTTCGAGGCGCCACCATCGCGAGGCGAGCCACGATTGGGCTTCCGCTCCTTCGAATCGGTATCGCAAGAGCCGTGCCGGATTCCCCGCCACGATGGCAAGCGGTGGAACATCGCGCGTCACCACCGAGCCTGCTCCGATCACAGCACCGTGACCTATGCGACGAACGCGCGGGGTGATACACACACTCGCGCCGATCCAAACGTCATGTCCAATCGCCAAAATAGGTCGCGGCGGAAGTGCCCGCTGTCTGACAAGCCCGAGGATCGGATCGTAAAACCACCCAGACGTTGAGCGTTGATCAAGCGGGTGATTCTCGTTCGCAATCATCAAACCGGGGCCGATGGAGCAATAGCGACCGATGATGGAGTTCGGCGGGAATGCGCCCCGTGTCAAACCAGAACCGTTCAAACCAGGACCGTGCGACCACGCGCCAAGTACGACCCCGCTCGACTCAAGAAGTTTGTGTCGGACAATGAGCGATCTCGCAAGACCCCCGTCCAGTTTCGCCGCCTTGAACGCCCACCACTCCGCACGCCGACGCGGCGCCAGTTTGCAGATCATGGCAGGAAGCAGGCGCGACTTCGGAAGGCCTGCAAACAGTGCTGGTGCAACGAGACGTAAACACTCGTCGTCACGGTCGCCATAAGCAACCGCTTCAGGAGCGCGCTGCATCGTGACCCCGCATCTTCATACTGTGCTGGTTCTGCATGCTGCCCACTCGATCGACTTCCCAAACATGTGATCGAAAGTGCGTACGATCGAAGTACGACGCGACGCGAATCGCGCGCAGACCCACAAAGGATAAAAGCACACGCGGTGAAGTGAGCATCGCCTTGATGCGTCGGCGCATTGGCCAGGCCGACGCCTCATCACAGGGAAATGCTGAAGGAACTCCCGATGCTTCGAGTTCTTTGCGTGCAAGACGCCATCGACGCTGTTGTCGAGCAAGTCCACGAAGCGTTGCGGGCATCGGATGCGTCGCCCTCGCACTCGTGACCACCACACGCTCCTCGCTTCGAAATCGGTTGAAGACAAACGCATCATCTGCCGCAAGATCGGGAAACTCCGCCCATCGCTCACGCCCTGCACGATTCACCGCAAACACTCCACCACAGGCGATATCACCGGTAACCCAAGGCAATGTGCACAAAGCGTTTCCAGCTATCCAACTGAGAAACGGTGCCGACGCCTCCGCGCAGCGAAACGGCTGCACGATACGAGGCCGTACATCTGACAATGCGCTCGTGACCTCGTCGAATGTGTTTGGTGAGAGCTCGATATCTGCGTCGAGATAGAACGTGATGTCAGGGCTCTCGATACCGAAACTTCGAAGCATGCTTCGAGCGACACGCTCACCTTCATTCAACGCTCGTGACTTCGACGGCACGGGCAACTCAAGTACACGCCAACACAATCTCGAACTCGGCACGAGCTTTTCGATACAGGCTTCAGCGATTGCCACGGTATCATCGCGCGCTCCATTCACTGCGATCACGATTGCGACGATCCCATCAAACTGCTGCTCTGCAAGTGTTTTGATGAGCCGTGCGATGACCACGGATTCCGACGCCGCTGGAACAACGACAGCCATCGATACCCGTGCAGCGTTGTTGGGGACTGGCAATGGGCTCATGCTTCTCCAGCCCTCGACACTGGCTGACGCGGCAAACGTGTCAGCACAACGATCGCGGCGACGAGAAGAAAAATCGTTGCCAACATTCCATACTCTTGGAAGTTCGCTCGATTTGTCAGTGCTGCGCCAGTAACCAACAGCGGCGCGACTGCAAGAACTCCCTTTGTTCCGACAAACCAATAGGATCCAAGCGGCGTTGGTCGCGGCAAATCGTGGTGAGAGCGCTCCCAGCCCACACCTTGGCGTACCAATTTTGGCTCGATCTCTTGCATCAGATAGTGACCAAGTTGTACATGGCGAATGTCGTTGTGCATCCAATGGAGTGCGCCGAGGAGATCTGCGCAAGCAAACAGGACTGCGAATTCGAGACCGACGCGTACCGCACCAAAACTCTGAAGAATCACAACTACGACCGCGAGGATGAGCGCTCCAGCGATTGCCCCGAGCAGGATCGTGGATTGAACACGAATTCGGAGATCAATCTCGCCACGGACCGCATGGAAGCGCGCAACTACTCCAGCGAACTCACGCTGTTGGAACGACTCGTCATTGATCGATTTATTGATCGACTCATTGATCGATTTATTGATCGATTCGTCGACGCGTGTCATCAGTCCCTCCTCCGTCGCCACGACTGGAACCTCCGGCGCAGGCGTTCCCAGCGCGCAATCCATCGATTGCGCCGTCGATCGTCGTATCGCGGAGCCAGTTCATCGCCGTCGGTCGCGCGAGAGTCGTAGAAGTTCGGGACCATCCTCCGATCGCGCATCGCAAGATGGAACACCGGACACGCGGAGCCGGCCTGCGGAGGCACGATCCAGCTCCATTTGCCGCTCGGGGCACGGCCCGCAGCCGCCTCGCGCTGGATGAAGTCCATGTACTGCGCACTCGCCTCGTGGTGATCGATGATGGTCGCGCCGGCCTGTTGGAACGAGTGGAGCACCGCAAGATTGAGTTCAGTCAGAACCCGATCCTTCCAGACGGGCCCGGAGCGCTCGATGCCCAGCGCCTCCGCGGCGGGTGCAAGAAGGTCGTATCTCCTCTCGTCGCACAGGTTTCGCGAGGCGATCTCGGTTCCCATGTAGAAGCCGTTGAACGGCGCACAGGGGTAGTCGATCCCTCCGATCGTCAGCACCATTGAACTGACGCAAGGAACCGTGTACCAGCGGAGTCCAAGCGATGCGAGCCCTGGAAGTTCCGGGTGCACGATGCCGACCTGCTGCACCGCACGCGCGGGGAGCTCGAAGATCATGCGTCGGTCGCGCGCATCGCGGATCGCAAACGGCAGGAGATCGAAACACGTGCGCGTCGCAGGCGGGCTCCAGCCCATCGCGATCGCGATGCGCGTCGATTCAGCCGTGATCGGATCGCCCATGATCCGCCCGTCTTGCTCCTGGTATCCAGCGTACTGCGCGATCTGCCTGCTCTCGATGTACGCCGGAAGTTCCGCGCCCCGCACCGGCGCGAAGATGCTGATCGCCGAGCGGATGCTCCCCCCACCGCGCGCAAACACCATGTGTTCGACCACCCGACCGGCCATCTCCTCCGGCTCGACGATGCCGCGGCAATCGAACACCTCGAGCGACTTCCAGAAGAGGCGGCCGATGCAGCGCGCATGGTTGCGCCACGCGACGCGTGCACCGAACGCAAGCTCATCAGGCGTGTGGTCGTAGTGTCCGTCGCGCGAAAGCGCGCGCTTCACCTCGCGAAGTCGCGCACGCCGCGCGACATCGCCGAGCTCGAGCTCCCGGTGAAACTGCTCGATGAAGGCGACTGCCTCCTCTCGGCGCTCCCAGGTGCCGAGGCGCCGCAATCTTCGGCGCAGGGGATTCGAGCGGACCTTCGTATCAATGCGCATCGCGGCCACCGCTCACATGAGACCATCGAACGCCTGGGCCGTCCGGCGCACCTCGCGCCGGTTGATGCGGTGGACGATGTCGAGCACGCGCGCCTTCGCTTGGCGGTAACCGCGTCCGGTCGTCGACGTGTTCACGTAGCGCGCGGCGGCATTTCGATCGTCGAAGCGGAGGATCTTCAGCTCAGGAAAGCGCGTCGGCTCGTCGCGGACGGCGTCGTGGATGGGAGTTCCCTCGAGGATCGAGAACTCGTTGAAGCGGATGCGGTCGATGAACTCGAGATGTGCCTCGAGGAACTCCGCGGTCTGGCGAAGGTCGTCGGCGGTCTCGCCGGGAAAGCCCTTGAACATCGTGCAGCGCACGCTGATGCCGGCCTCGCAGGCGTTGCGAATAAACTCGGAGTTCGTCTCGACCGAGCACCCCTTCTGCATGAGATCGAGCATGCGCTGGCTTCCGCTCTCGAGTCCGAAGCTCACCCGCCTCATGCCCGCGGCGGCCGCGGCCCGGAGATCGGAACGGGAGAGGCCGTTGTCCTTGCGGAGGTCGACGTGCACGGTTCCAACCCACTGCGCGCCGGGAGCGTTTCGCTGGATGTTCTCGCAGATACCGCGGAAGAGCGGCGGATTCGAGTTGAGCTTCAGGTCGAGGAACAGGAAGTTCGTCGTCTCGTGACGACGCGAGAGCTCGCGCACCTCGTGCATCACTGTCTCGAGGCTCTTCGTGCGGTAGGTGCGGCCGCTCGCGCTCGTGATGTCGCTGCAGAAGTTGCACTTGTTCCACTGGCAGCCACGGCCGGTCATCATCGGGATGACACGCATGCGGTAGCGATCCCACGGAAAATCGCTGAAGTCGGGTACCGGGACGCGATCGAGCTCACGCAGCGGCGGCGCCGCCCGGCTGCGGCGGCCATCGGGCAGAAACACGCCGTCGAACTGAAGAAGATCTTCGCCGGACACCACGGCCTCGACGATGCGAGGAAGGATCAGGTCGACCTCGCCGCCGACGACGGCCTTCACGCCGGGAACATCGAGCCACGCGCCCGCGGTCGCATCCTGGTTGAACGCCGGTCCCCCGAGGAGCACGGGAATGCCGCGCTCTGCGGCAAGACGGCCGAGCTCGCGTACGGTCGAGTAGTGCTGTAAATACGCAGAGAGCAGCAGGATGTCGGGCTTCGCATCGAGCGCCCTTGCGGTCTCGCGCAGCACGCGCGGATGCGGACGCCCCTTCCACCAGAGCCGAGTCCGCCGCGCGAAGTCACGCATCGTGCGGAACGCCGGATGCGTCGAGAGATGCATGCGGCGAACGAGGTGATCCTTGATCGTCTCGCGCTTCTCGCGCTCCGCTGCGGGGACGTCGTGCGCGAGCGGACAGATCAGTTCCACCTCGTGTCCGGAGTTGCGCAGCGAGGCGACGAGGATTCCGACTGCGAGCGTCGGAAAGGTCGAGAAGTTGTTGAGGTCGACCATCAACGCGCGCAGCGCCGTCTTCGCGCGCGCAGGCGCGCTGTCGATCGGCTGCACCACGTCGATGACTCGCGGTGCCCGCGTCGCAGGTACCGCGCGGCCGAACGCGCTGCTCGTTCCGTTGAACTGCATCTGTCTCGGACTTCCTCCGTTGTTGAGGATACCGGAGGCCTAAGGCGTTTACCCCATCAAACTGCTCCGAAACGGGGACCGATAAGTCGTGCTCAACCCTCGGCGGACGGCGCTCCGACGTGACGAGCTCGACCGCAAGGCAGTGCGCCCAAACGACATGCCCCGCCGCCGCGATTGCGACGGACGGGGCAGTTTCGAGCGATGCGTCGAGCGATCGTGCTGGTCGATCCGAAGGTGCGATCACGTCACGGCGTCGCTGTCCGCCCGCAATCGCGGTTCTTTACGAGGTGTTGGCACCAGACGTACGTCACCACGCGTACGTCATCAGGCGTGTCACCACGCGTACGTCATCAGGCGTGTCACCACGTGTACGTCACCTTGTACTCGATCGTCTTCTTCCCTTCGCTTGGAACATCGAGCTCGAACGCGACGGTACCCGAGTCGAGCTTCTCGAACGGCGTGCTCTGGTTCTCGATCTTCCAGTTCGACCAGCGGTAGAGGCGCTCGAGCACGCGCACCTTCTGCGCCGACGACTTCTGGTTGCGGACCTCGATGCGGAAGGTCTCGGTCATGCGCTTCGCGGCGTTGTCGATGGTGAAGTCGGTGCGCGTGCGCTCGCCGACCACGTCGAATGCCTCACCGAGGCGCATCTTCACCGTCTCGTTGCGCGGCGTGTGCGCGATGAGATCCTCGCCCACGAACTCGAGCGTTCCGTCGGCGGCGTCCTCCTTGTACACACGAATCTTGCCCGCAGGCAGCGGCATGCCGAGACTGTTGTCCTTCTTGTTCTCGAAACTGACGAGAATCGACGGGCTCTGCTTCGACGCGACGCCGAAGTCGCGGTCGAGGATCGGGGCACCCGGCGCACCGATTCCGCCTGCGAAGTCGAACACGAGTTCGCGCTTCACCTTGAAGCCCGAGACCGGCGGGAAGAGCGCGATCTGCTGCGTCGAGTTCTGCATGACGTCGGTCTTGCGCGGCAGGGTGTAGAGGTGGAAATCGCTGAACTCCTTCTCGGAGAATCCAGCCGCATCGGCCATCGCCATCGCTTCCATCGCCATGCCGCCACGCATCATGGCGCGCGGACGCGGCTCGACCTTGTTGACGTTGCCGGCAACGAGTTTGAGTTCGGTGTTCGGATACGACGCGCCCGAGAGGTTCATCAGGGTGACCCACGCGGTGATCGCACCGCTGCGATCGGCATCGTCAAGCACGATGTTGTAGTCGGCGCGCCAAGTCATGCCTGCGGTCTGGTACGTCGTTCGCACGAGGTGCTCGCCGCCCGACTCGCTCGCGACCTTCCACACGAGCGTCGGCTTCGTAAGAAGCCCACCCGGCAGATCGCCGAGCTGCACCTGCGCACCGCTCATCGGCACGATCTTCACACCATCCGCCGTCTTCAGCACGATCTGCCCTTGGTTCGCCGACAAGAGCGTGCCCGTGACATTCGAGACGCCCTCGCCCATTGTCACCGCCAGCGAAATCTCGCGGCCGAGATAGCGCTCCATCAGCTTCGACGGGCTCACGAGATCGAACTGGAAGTTCTGCTCAAGCACCATCGTCTTCGCGTCGTCGAGATCGACAAACGACACCGTGGTCGGATCGATCCACGCCGCCACGTCGGTAAACGAGAGGTCGCCCGTTCCCTTTGGAAGAACGAGTTTGCGCACATCCTTCACGACGCCGAAACCGGGGACGCCCCAGACGTTGTCCATGCCGCTCATGCGCTGTTGCTGCACGAACTGCTGCGGATCGAAGCCCGACGGATCGGCCGACGAGTACACGGTAAGTGACGTTCCCGCCGCGGGCTTGTCGGAGGCGAGGGCCGTCGAGGCCGGGCTCGCATCGAGCGTGGTCGCCAACAGCGATGCGGTCGAGAGAAGGGCGGATGAAACGAGCGAGATCGAGAGCATGGATCCTCCAGGTCGTGTCGGTGCAGGCGAGGCCGCGGATGCGCATGACCCGTCGCCGGTCTCCGAACAACGCGTAGATTCGCAGATTCTTCTGCGTCGGGATGGGGAACCGGTCCCGGACGCGCAGGCCAGACCTATCGTGCCCGCGCCGCGGGCGACTCGGCCTACATCGCCTCAGCTCAACTCGTTCCAGCGAGCCTCCGCACGGTCATCATGAAGCTCTTCTTCATGGACGCATGCATGGCAAAGCAGATCGCGCCGAAGGCGATCGCGGAAGCGACTGTGCCGACCACGAGACTCGTGCGGGCCGCAGGGACGTTCTCGATGCTGCCGCGGATGGCGTTCGCCGGATCGACCGTCGCGTAGAGGATGTTCAGCGGGCTCATCGCGCTGAGCATGGCGCCCACGTAGGGCACGTTCGCGCCGAAGGCCGTTGCGCATGCGCCGAGCACGAGCCCGATGCCGCCGAGCACACCGATCGCTGCCATCACCGAGCCGATCGTGCCCTTCGTACGAAGTGACCACTGCAGGCCGATCATGACGGCGAAACTGGTTGCGGCCACGAGATTGATGAGGACGAGCAGCGCGCCCTCCGGGATCACGATCGGGAGTTCGATGGTCGAGAGGTTGACCTGCGTGGTCACGGTGACCCCCTGCTTTGCGCCGAATCCACCGAAGAGGACGTAGAGCGCGACCGACCCGAGCGTGACGAACGGCACGATCAGCATCGGGATGAGGAAGGTCACGATGCCGCGAAGCTTGCCCATGAGATACGGGCCAGGCTGGATTGGCGTGGTGAGCAGGATGTCGAGCGTGCCATCCTCGCGTTCGCGGCTCACGGCTGTGGCGCTGAGGCTGACGGCGGTGAGCAGCACGACCACCATCTCGGCGCCCACGACGCCGAGAAGCGCGAGGCGCAGATCCGCCGACGAGATCGTGCCGCCGCGATGAAGCCCGCACAGGACGAAGCCGACGCACGCGCCGAGCGCAAGGAACACCCAGCGTCCGAACAGACCGCCGAGCGACTGCGTGCGGAGCATGCGCTCGCGCCATGCGATCGGATTCGAACCCACGCGCTTCGACTCACGGGTGCCCTTCGCACCCGGGCCGGCACCGACGAGCGCCTTCCACCAACTGATCTGCGGGCCGCGCGTGCCGATCACGCGCAACCGCAACGTCGACCAGATCATCATCGCGAGGCTCGTGAGAAGGCAGATCGCGCAGAAACTCCCCGCGGGCGCGGTGTAGAGCGGCGACAGCGGCGCGAACGGCACATCCACCGCCGAGTACGGGACGTAGCTCGTCGAGTTGAGCGCGCTCTCGAGCGCTAGAAATGGATTGAACGCGGTGAGGATGGTGGTGTGGGTTGCGCCGGTACCGACGCCGATCGACACCTGCGAACGGAGGTATGCGTCAGCGGCGTACGTCGCGAAGAGGTACATCACGACCGCCGCGTAGAAGACGAGCACCGCGCGCTTGCCGCCGCTTCGGGTCACCGACAGCGTGACCGCGGACGTGGCGACGATGAGCGCGCTCGACGCCGCGACGGCGTAGCTCGTCATGATCGCTTCTCCCGGGACGCCACCGAAGAACTGCGTCAATACGAAGAGCGGCAGCGTGGAAAGGAGGAGCGCCAAGATGAAGAAGAGCCGCCCGAACAGGTTGCCGAGGACGATTTGGAGGTTGCCGAGCGGGGTGGTCAGCAGGATGTCCCAGGTCCGGGGGCTCGCCTCTTGGACGATCGCACCCGCCATGAAGATCGGGGTCAGGACGCAGATCAGGGCGACCTGCCCGAAGCTGACGACCGTGAACGCCCCCGCCCCGCGGCTTGCGAGCTGCTTCATAGACCCGTCGCCCCCGAGGAGGCCGAGCAGGAGGATCGCGATCATGATCGCGAGGTACCCCGACCGGAGCAGGAGATGCCGCGACCGCTTCGACCCGCCGGAGACGATCCGGACCGCGATCGGGTTGGTCGGGAGGAGATTCGAGAGCCAGTGGAGGACCGCGGGCATTCCGGGCGGCATCGTACCTTGACAGTTTCGTCCGGAGGCCGATACTTCACCTGTCCGCGGACGCGGACCGGACGGCGCTTTCAGCCGCCCGAATCATCCCGGCTCGTCGAACAGGCCATTGCCGTTCGCGACCGTTTGCAGGACGAGGCCCGGCCGACATTCGACCGTGGCTCGAGTCCCCCAGAAGGTGCCCCGGCCCCCGGTGCTCCGGACGGGATAGATCGATCCAGCAGAGCGCCCCACCTTCTCGGGGCAAACCTGACAGAGTTCCGTGAGCGAGTTCCTTCACCATTCCCAAACCCACCGCGCCCAGAACGGGCCGGGGGGACCACCGCACGGCGCACATGCCTTGGCTTCGGCCGCGGCCAATGCGCCAAAGCCCCGGCCCTGTTGGCTCCACGCGTCTTCGCGCGTTTGGGCCGCACCGCGCCGCATGCTGAGGTGATACGGAAGCACTGATTCCGCCCGCAGACCTCCGGACGATCGCAAGCGTCGCACGCGCAACGCATGGCCTCTCGGATGCATGACGCATCCGGCGAGCAGTCTTTCGTGACTGGAGGCTCGTGTGTCCATACTTCTTCAGGCCGGCAACGGCGACTTCGGCATCGCGGCGATTCTGATCGCCATCGGCATCGCCCTGATCGTCGGCGCCGTCGTCGGCATCGTCACCCTCACCTTCGCATCGGGCCGCGGCATCAAGTCCGCCCGGGCCGAGGCCGACCGCGTACTGGCCGACGCGAAGTCGCAGGCAGATCTTGCTGCGGACGCGATGCGCAGCGAGGCGGAAAAGAAGGCGCGCGAGATCGAGTTGGCCGCGGAGAAGGCTGCGTCCGAGAAGCGCGCGACCCTTGATCGCGAGTCGAAGGCCGCGCAGGCGAAGCTCGACGACAGCCTTGCCCGCGCCGCGAAGCGCGAGGAGACCCTCGACAAGAAGCTCGAGTCGATCGGCCAGCGCGAGACCAAGATCGACGCCCGGGAGGCGGACCTCAAGCGCCAGGAGGACGACCTCAAGCGCGCGTCCGACGAGAACGACCGCACCCGGAATGAACTCCGCGGCGCGCTTTCCAAGGTGTCGGGGCTTTCCCGCGACGAGGCGCGCGAGCTCTACCTCGCCGAGGTGCGCGACGAGTCGACTCACGACGGCGCGGCGCTGCGGCAGAAGATCCTCGACGACGCGGAGCGCGAGGCGAAGGGCAAGGCCCGTGAGATCACGCTGATGGCGATCCAGCGCTACGCCGCCGAGAATGTCGGCGAGTCGACCGTGCGCTCGATCAAGATCACGAGCGAGGACATGAAGGGCCGCATCATCGGTCGCGAGGGTCGAAACATCCGCGCGATTGAGAAGGCGACCGGCGCCGACATCCTCGTCGACGATACGCCCGGCGTCATCAGCGTCTCCTGCTTCGACCGCGTGCGCCAGGCGATCGCCGCCGAGGCGCTGCAACGGCTTGTCGCCGACGGACGTATCCATCCGTCGCGCATCGAGGAACTGGTCGAGCAGACCAAGCGCGACATCGAGGAGAAGATCGTCAAGGTGGGCAACGAGGCGGTCGTCGAGGCCGACGTGCGCGGCCTGCACCCGAAGGTGATCGAGGCGCTCGGCAAGATGCACTTCCGCACGAGCTACGGCCAGAACGTGCTGCGCCACTCGATCGAGGTGGCGTTCCTTTCGCAGATGATCGCCGACCAACTTGGTCTGAACGGCGCCACAGCGCGACGTGCTGGTCTCCTCCACGACATCGGCAAGGCGATGGACCACGAGATGGAAGGTGGTCACCCCGCGATCGGTATGGAGTTCCTGCGGAAGTTCGGCGAAAAGAGCGAGGCCGTACTCAACGCATGCGGCGGACACCACGGCGACATCCCGTCGACGACCGCGTACACGCCGATCGTGATGGCGGCCGATGCCATCTCGGGTGCACGCCCCGGCGCGCGACGCGAGTCGATGGAGATGTACATCAAGCGACTCGAGCAACTCGAGGGCATCGCGCGCGAGCAGCCGTTTGTCGATGAGGCGCATGCGATCCAGGCCGGCCGCGAGATCCGCGTGATCCTCAACGCGAAGAAGGCCGACGACGCAACCGCGTTCCAGATCGCGGAAGCGATCGCGAAGCGCGTGGAGGCCGAGATGACCTTCCCCGGCGAGATCAAGGTGACCGTCCTGCGCGAGACGCGCGCAGAGGCGATCGCGCGGTAAACGCGGCGGAACATTTCGATCATGCTCGAGCCTCGCGCAGCAATCCTGCGTGAGGCTCCATTTCGTTTCCTGCCTTTCCTTTCTCTACTTCTTTGGTGGAAGTATCCTGCTCGTATGTCCACAGATAAACCGCGCAACGGCTGGACCATCTCCGACTCCGAGTGGGACGGTTTCGTGAAGGGCCGTGAAACGCGCGCGCGGAAAGGCGCGTACGTCGCGCCACTCTTTGTCATCGTTCCAACCGTGATTGTTGCTGCGGTCATTCTCGGGCTCGACGCGTGGAATCGCTCGTCCGGCGGTTCCGGATGGCTCAGCACGTACGGCCGCATCTTTTGGATCGCGATTGTGCCTCTCAACATCGTGATCACGGTGCGCGCAGCCTCGCGTTTGCGGCGTCATGCGCGTGCGGTTGCTCTTGTTCGTGCCGAGGACGGTTGCGTGTGCCCAACCTGTGGCGACGCGTGCGCGCCGCGTACGGCTGATGGTTTCGCGCCGCGTTGTCGGCACGGCATTTCACGCGACGCGCAACCTGCACTCATCGAATGTTGGCAAGCGATCGCGCGTCGTGACCTCTATGCGGTTGGCCGTCTCAACGCCAGCCTGCCCGCATCCGACGCGCCGCGAGGCATTCGTGCAAGAATCCAACGCGTCGTGCTGCGGGCAGCTTCAACCGCGGCCGATACAGCACAGCCGTTCAGGCAACGCTATCGCGCAGGACTCGTTTCATCGCTCGCCTTCATCCCTGTGATACTCATCATGACCGGGATGCCGCTGCTCATGGGCGGCCCGTTCCTTCCGACGATGACGATGGTATTCGCCGCCGGTCTCTTCGCTGCCGGGCCCTTCTTTGCGATGTCGGGTGCGACACGGCCGACGACGCAGGAACGCTGCCGCGCATGTCGACAACTGCTCGCGCGCGTTCGCCCATCACGCTGT
>Ga0172372_10004570_pt1 | contig 19597 bp, 35 predicted proteins | sample LakKiv5m_2_FD_114544 | JGI IMG/M metagenome (GOLD analysis project Ga0172372, IMG submission 114544) | Freshwater microbial communities from Kabuno Bay, South-Kivu, Congo - kab_092012_9.5m | ecosystem: Environmental > Aquatic > Freshwater > Lake | place: Democratic Republic of the Congo...
ATCTTAAGCGTTGGCGGGGCATCGCAACAAGATTTACAAAAAAATCATCTTCTTTCTTGGCTGCTGTTCACATTCGATGCATCGCTTTATGGCTTAATATCTCATGACGACACTGTCTAGCAACTGCCGGTCATGCATCGGAATAAACCGTCGTGTCCACAAGGCATGTTGGGGCTTAAAACCGGAGCGTACTTGACCGTACGTGAGGATTTTAAGCCCCAACATAACGCCGTGGAACGGCGGTTTAACCGATGCCCCCTACAAACCACTCCGATGCCACCGATAGGTTTTGTTCACTCAAAAACATATGTTTTGGCAGGTCAAACGCCCCACATACCACCACCATTTGCGTGGCACCATTGACTTTAGCATCACGTTTGACTGCGTTGACTAACGCAAGCCCAACAGACTCCCAAAGGGTTTCAGATTGCACGCAAAAATCATCAATCATAACGGTCAGACCACCAGGATTGTAAACGGCTGGCGCAGGTATCAACTTGCCAATAATAAAGCCCAGTGTTTCTTTGGTGCCGCTTTCTGCTGTAAGCATCACATTATGTTTTTCATTTAGCCCTGCTTCGAACCACTTTTTCTGCGCCTTATCGCCGTCATCTCCGGCATACCGCCAAAATTGTGGGTGGGCTTTTTCATAACGCATGCGCTTGGTTTTTGACAGTGACACCATCGCGTCGATATCAGACGGCTGAGACCGGCGTACAATAAAGGAGGGCGGTACCTTGCGATGCCTTTCCATCATCTTCACCAACTATCTATTCTGCTACCCATTCCACTATCTTTTGACAAATCTCATCCCATAAATTGTCCAACACCGTTTGCTCAGCCTGAGAAAATGATCCCAATACAAAGTCGGTGGTCGTCAGTTCGGATGGTTTAGGACCAATCCCAATTCTCAATCGATGGGTCATCGGGCCCACCTTCGCGACAATCGAACGCATGCCATTGTGACTCCCCCCCGATCCTGACAAACGATACCGCCATGATCCCAATGGCAAATCAAAATCATCGTAAACAATTAAAAATGAGTCAGGCTTTAACTTTAACCCCGTTAAGGCACCTAACACCGAATCCCCTGACGCATTCATAAACGTCTTGGGCTTCATCACCCCGATGGGCTGATGCCCCAACCGACACCGCATCCACATGGCACGATAGCGTTGATCCCATTCAGGTAAATCGCCATAGGCTTGCACCAGCCGATCCACCACCCAAAACCCAACATTGTGACGGGACCCATGGTAGGCCCCCCCCACGTTCCCCAATCCCACCACTATTTTCACTAATATCGATAGTGATCGGGCTTGTATGGCCCCGCTTGATCAACCCCGATGTAACCCGCTTGCTGGGGCGTTAATTGGGTGAGGGTCACACCCAACTGGTCTAAATGGAGTCGGGCCACTTCTTCATCCAATGACTTGGGTAACGTGTACACGCCAATATCGTGGGGCTTTTGCCACAATTGCAGTTGGGCCAACACTTGATTCGTAAAAGAGGTGCTCATCACAAATGAGGGATGCCCCGCTGCACAACCCAAATTCACCAGACGACCATCCGCTAACAAATAAATGGAGTTGCCATCCGAAAACTCGTACCGATCCACCTGGGGTTTGATGGTATGGCAGGACGCCGCTTCTTTTAGCGCATCCACCTGAATTTCGTTATCAAAATGCCCAATGTTACAGACAATGGCCTGATCTTTCATGTGACGCAAATGATCCAGGGTGATCACATCGCAATTCCCGGTTGCCGTCACATATATATCAGCACGAGACAATGCCTGTTCGACAGTGCATACCTCAAACCCTTCCATCGCAGCTTGCAACGCACAAATGGGATCAATCTCAGTAATCAATACACGGGCACCCAATCCCCGCATGGACTGCGCACAGCCCTTCCCGACGTCACCATACCCACACACCAACACCACTTTGCCTGCCACCATCACACCCGTGGCACGTTTAATGCCATCCGCCAACGACTCACGACACCCATATAAATTATCAAATTTTGATTTGGTCACCGAATCATTCACGTTGATCGCAGGGAACCGTAACGACCCTTGTGCGGCCATCTGAACCAATCGATGCACCCCTGTGGTGGTTTCTTCAGAAACACCACGAATGCCAGCAATTAAACGTGTAAAGCGCGTGGGATCAGCCTGAATACTGGCCTTAATCACCTGATTCATCACCTTTAATTCAGGGTTATGGGTGGGTTCATCTAAGATACTGGGATTTTGCTCTGCTTCAGCCCCACGATGCAACAACATCGTGGCATCTCCCCCATCATCCACAATCAAATTGGGTCCGTCATCAAAATAGAATAACTGATCGGTACACCACCAATAGTCTTCTAAGGTTTCACCTTTCCAAGCAAAAACAGGAATGCCCGCTTTGGCAATTGCAGCCGCCGCATGATCCTGGGTCGAAAAAATATTACAAGATGCCCATCGCACCGTGGCGCCCAGTTCGCACAAGGTTTCAATTAACACCGCGGTCTGCAACGTCATATGCAAAGAGCCTGCGATTCGCGCACCCGCCAACGGTTTTTTGCCAGCATACTGGCGTCGCAAGGCCATTAACCCGGGCATTTCTTTTTCTGCCACTTCAATTTCGCGTCGCCCCCACGCCGCCAATTGAATATCTTTGACACGAAACGACTCAGCAACATTAGTGCTCATCAGATTCTCCTTTTTATAAGACACGGGCCATTGTGACACCAGAAATACTAAGAATACGCTCAACCAATGAGTGAGACGGCTTGCCAGCCAAATCAACGATATTATACGCCAAATCGCCACGACTTTTGTTGACCATCTCAACAATATTAAGGCCCTCAGAGGCAATGACAGACGAAATCTGACCGACCATATTGGGAATATTATCGTTGGTGATAATCAAGCGATAGTCACCCGATCGATCAATGGCACAATGGGGATAATTAACAGAATTCACAATATTTCCATTGGCGATAAAATCAATGAGCTGTTGCACCACCATGACGGCACAATTGTTTTCAGCTTCAACTGTCGAAGCACCCAAATGAGGCAAACACACTACTTTGGGATGGTGCAGCAACTCATCGGTAGGAAAATCAGTAATATACCCACCCAGGGCATTGGCATTTAATGCACCCAACACATCCGAATCATTCACAATTTCACTGCGTGCAAAATTAAGCAATACCGCACCCTTTTTAAACTGCTCAAGGGATTTCTGATTGATTAACGCCACCGTATCGGGTGTCAACGGCATATGCAGCGACACAAAATCAGACTCAGCAAATAATTTGGCAAGCGACTGAGCAGGTTTAACCGACCGAGACAAAGACCATGCACTGCGAACCGAAATAAAGGGATCATAGCCCGACACCTCTAACCCCAACGAAACGGCATCGTTGGCGACCATCATACCGATGGCACCCAATCCCACCACACCCAATCGTTTGCCTCGAATTTCATGGCCTAAAAAACGGGCTTTTTCTTTTTCAACTAAATCAGGTACATTATCCCCACGACCCTTCAGGGAGGTGCAATGGGTTACAGCGCCCACCAATTGCCGAGAGGCAATCAACATACCGGCAAGCACCAACTCTTTCACGGCATTGGCATTGGCGCCAGGCGCATTAAATACCACAATGCCACGCCGCGTACAGTCGTCAACGGGAATATTATTGGTACCCGCACCCGCACGCGCAATGGCCTTCAACGAATCAGGCAATACCTCACCATGCAACGATGCGCTACGCAGTACAATGCCATCGGGATTAGATACCGAATCGCCATATGACCAACCAACCTGATCCAACAATTTTAAGCCGTCTTTAGAAATTTTATTGTATGTTTTTATCGAGGGCATAACATGATCCAATCACATTTTAATCTGACAATAAGGTAGGGCGTCCCACCACAAAAACTCGGATTAACGTTTTCTAAACTGGAACCCTTTTCTTGCCCGTTTACGGCCATATTTTTTACGCTCTTTAATTCGCGGGTCACGGGTGAGCAAGCCCGCCGCTTTTAAGGCAGGACGGTTATCATCTGACACCCCCAACAAGGCCCGAGACACCCCATGACGCAATGCATCCGCTTGGGCCATTAATCCCCCACCGGTCACAAACGCCACCGTATCAAATCGACCCGAAGCACCCAGGGTGGCAAAGGGTTGCCCCACCACTTTGGGCTGAAACGCGGTAGAAAAATAAGACCCAGCGTCCACACCATTGACATTCACTTGCCCTGAGCCAGGAAACACCCACACACGGGCAATGGCCGTTTTTCGCTTACCCGTGCCGTATGCTGCCCCAGATGGAATGGTCACGCGATTGCTGGGTGTCGCCGATTGAGCCACTGATGGGGCCTTACCCCCAACAGATTTGGTTGGCTTGGCAGGCTTTTTAACGTCATCAGCCCGTTTAACGGCACCAGATTTGTTGGCGGTGGCTTTTGCAGGGCCACGATCAGACTTTATCGATTTGGGTTGTTTGGCATCTACCATTTCAATCTCCTTACTGTTGATTCAAAACATTAGCACGCGCATCCAAGACAAGGGGGGAAGGGGCCTGCGCAACATGTGGATGGTCAGGACCAGCATACACTTTTAACTTACGTAGCAATTGACGTCCCAAGCGATTTTTAGGGAGCATACCGCCCACTGCGTGCTCAATGACACGCTCAGGACGACGGGCCAATAACGAACGAAGGGATTCGGACTTTAACCCACCAGGATACCCACTATGGCGGTAGTAAAATTTATCGGTGGCTTTGTTACCCGTTACCGCAATCTGAGCGGCATTAACCACCACCACAAAATCCCCCGAATCAACAGAGGGGGTAAAGGTTGCTTTATCCTTACCACGAATAATAGTGGCAATGCGGGATGCAACCCGGCCAAGCGTTTTACCAGATGCATCAATCAAGATCCATCGAGGGGCACGATCAGCAACTTTTAAATGAAAAGTACGTTGTTTATTTTTCACACGATTCTCCTGTCACAATGAGGCACACAATACACCGAATACCCAACCTAAAAATACACTTTTTCAAATACCAAGCCACACGAGGGGGCGATGCCCAAGCGCGAGGATCGACCAGAAGATCGAAACGCATCTAAAAAAGAGGCCATACTCATCGACCCATCGCCCACAGCCAACACAGCCGCTACAACGGATCGTACCATGCGATAAAGAAAACTATTCGCCACCAAACAAAAGCGATACACCGCAACAGTAGCGCCAGACCACCAATCTGGCAGATAATCCAATTTTACGTCCGCAGCAATGACACGCTTCACCGAAGATTTGTAGACACTGCCACGGCAAGCAAACGAAGAAAAATCATGCACACCCAACAATGCCTGGCACGCACGCTTCATAGACGACAAACACAATGCATGTCGATGACTGGCAACATACCGACGCAACGCAATGGGAACCATCACGGGGGACACCCAATACGAATATTGGCGGTATCGTGCCGATCCTCGAGGATGAAAATGAGGCGACACAGGTAACACGCGGTGAAGCGTTAATGAACCAGAAAACAGTCCCTTCAATAACTGAGACAATCGCGTATCTGACACGGGTAGATGCGACTCAATCACCGCAACCTGTGAATGAGCATGCACCCCCTGATCGGTTCGACCAGAAAACCCTATCAAACGTACCAACCCATTAAAGGGTGTAAAACACTTGGTAACCGCCGCTTCAACCGACGTACCGGGCGCACCACCCATTAAGCCAGAAAAACCAGCACCATCATAACCAAATTCCAACAAATACCTAGCCAAGCAACTCAATCCTTGCCAACGTCGCCCCATCACCACGGCGAAAACCTAGCTTGGTAATGCGGGTATACCCACCGGGACGATCTGAAAATTGAGACGCCAAAGAAGAAAAAAGCGGTGATACCACGGCATTATCACCACCGACAGCCGACAAAGCCAGTCGGCGATCATGCAACGACCCTTTTTTACCCCGTGTAATCAATCGATCAACAAATTTACTGAGCTCTTTGGCCCGCAATAATGTGGTATCAATTTTACCGTTTAATACCAGCGCCCGTGTCAAAGAACGAAGAAGTGCCAACCGTTGATCGGTTGGCTTTCCCATTTTTTTATTGCCATAACGATGTCGCATGCTACTCTCCAATCCCCTTTAATGCCAACCCAAACTGCATCAAGCGCTCATTGATTTCATCCGCGCTTTTTTTACCAAAGTTCTTGATTTTACCCAAGGATTCATAGTCGAGCTCCAACAAAGAAGCCACCGTTTCAATGCCAGCGCGCTTTAAACAATTGGAACTTCGCGCGGACAATTCGAGCTCATCAATGGTTAAATCAGCAGGCAATGGCTTGTGTCCCAAATCAGATGTGGCCACATGATCAGATTGGGGCTTTTGATTCATGTGAGAAAAGAGCTCAAAATGCGACATGATGATTTGGCTGGCATCCAATACAGCCTTCTCGGGAGAAATGCTCGCATTGGTCCAAACATCCAATACCAATGAATCGTAACCCAACTCTTTGCCCACGCGAATATTCTCTACTTGATGATTCACCCGCAAGACAGGAGAAAAAGAGGAATCGACGGCCATGCTATCAACGCTGGCACCCTCAAAGCGATTCCCCTCAGCTGTTTCATAGCCTACCCCACGCCGAATGTCCAACTCAACGGAAAAATGACCCGACTGAACATGACACAAATAAATGTCGGGATTGACTACTATAAGAGAAGAATCTACCACAAGCGCCTTGGCTGTTACATCACCAGCAGATGCCGTCAAAGAAATTGTTTTTACATCCGAATCACCACCCGTAAAAACCACCCGCTTTAAATTAGCCAAAAAATCAAAAACATCTTCAATCACACCAGGAATGGCACTAAATTCATGGCTGACCCCATCAATTCGAATGGCCGTCACCGCCCAACCAGACAATGAAGACAACAAAACACGTCGCAAAGAATTGCCGACGGTTAACCCCATACCACGTGATAAAGGAGCCAATGTGAACCGACCGCCACCATCCGGAAGCGTCTCATGTTTCACCCAAGGATTAATTTGTGTACTCATATACCGCACAACCTCTTCGATTAAATTTATTGAGAATAAAACTCAACAACCAACAAGTCTTCAACTGCCACACTGATTTCAGCACGTTCTGGCATGCGGGCAATCATAAAGGTTCGGGCCGCCTGGTCACGCACCAACCACTCAGGAATCACCAATGATTCACCACGATTAAACCGCATCACCGCATCTTCATCTTGAGCATGAATACTGATGACATCCCCCACACGCACCCGGTAGGAAGGCACATCAAGTATATGGCCATTTACCAACACACGTCGATGGCGAACCATTTGCCGTGCATCACGTCGAGAAAGACCCAAGCCGACACGATAGACAACGTTGTCTAACCGTGTTTCAAGTAAGCAGAGCAGTTGCTCAGAGGTAACCCCTCGATGTCGCTTGGCGGTATCAAAATAGGTGCGCATTTTTTGCTCTGACACACCATAAAAAAACCGCAACTTTTGTTTCTCACGCAACCGACGACCATATTCAGATAATTTTTTAGGGGCCACAGCCTTGGGCCCAGGTGGGAAATTACGCTTTTCGAAACTACACTTAGCCGTTTCACATCGGGCACCTTTTAAAAATAATTTTTCACGATGGCGCCGACAAATTTTGCAAACAGGCTCAATAACGGACAACTTTTTAGTATTACTCATGGCTTATCCTCTCTACACGCGCCGACGCCCACGCGGACGACACCCATTATGGGGAATAGGGGTCGCATCTTTAATGGATTCAACCTCTAATCCAGCCGCTTGAATGGCACGAATGGCGGTTTCACGACCCGATCCCGGACCCCGCACCTTTACAGATACCCGCGACATACCCATCTCTTTGGCTTTTAGTGCCGCACGCTCCCCTGCTTGTTGGGCCGCAAAGGGGGTGCCCTTCTTGGTGCCCTTAAACCCAACCTGTCCTGACGAACAAGATGAGACCACATTTCCCTCTAAATCCGTAATCGTCACAATCGTATTATTGAAAGTGGACTTAATTAACACCATGCCCAAGGACACCGTTACTTTTTGTTTTTTTGTTTTTTTAGTAGTGGCCAACAGAATCTCCTTTATGAATGGGGTTACTTGGTAACTTTTTTCTTACCTGCAATCGCAACACGTTTACCCTTTTTGGTCCGCGCGTTGGTATGTGTGCGCTGACCACGAACTGGCAATTTCTTTTTGTGACGAATACCACGGTAACAACCGTTATCCATGAGACGCCTCACATCACTGTTGAGCTGACGACGCAAATCACCTTCAACAGTATAAGAAGACAATAGACCACGGATGCGAACGATATCATCTTCACTCAATTCTTTAACACGCAAAGAGGGCGCAATGCCCAACTCTGACGTTATTTTTTGGGACGAATGCAACCCAATACCATAAATATAAGTAAGGGCAATTACAACCCGCTTATTTTTTGGTAAATCAACACCATTAAACCGTGCCATATGTACCTCCTACCCTTGTCTCTGTTTATGCTTGCCAATAATACAGATCACTCTTAAAACCCCGCGACGACGAACTACCTTACAATTTTTACATATACGCTTAACAGATGCCCTAACTTTCATTCCTAACTCCTCTTATTTCACTCGATACGTAATGCGACCCCGGGTTAAATCATATGGAGACAATTCAACACGGACCACATCCCCTAACAACACACGAATATAATGCTTGCGGATTTTACCAGAAATATGGGCCATGATCACTTGGCCTGTCTCTAACTTAACCCGGAACTGTGCATTGGGTAAAGACTCCTCAATCACACCATTTAATTCAATCATATCAGACTTGGACGGACACATAATTCAAACTCCCAAAAAAAGGTCTCGCATTATAACAAACAGGACGCACAACTAAAAGCACCAATTATTTACAGATCAAACGTAAGAGATCATCAAAAACATGTTCTTGGGATTGATTCCCATCAATTGTTGTCACACGGTCCCCAAAAAATTGCAACAACGAATCGTTTTCACTGGCAAAAATCTCATACCGCCGACGCACCACAGACTCAGAATCGTCAGAACGAAAGGCCAAATACCCATCTTTACACTTAGGGCATATTAATCCCGCCCGCAAATTGTGATGGGTCGCACTAAAAACGTACGCACAATGACTACAGACCAAGCGTGACTGAATGCGGGTAATGACGACATCGATCGGCACCACAATATTGGCGACTACAAACGAATCCAAGTGAGACCCCACAACGTCCTGAAAGACATGGTGTGCCTGGTTCAAGGTGCGAGGAAAGCCATCAAATAAAAACAATTGAGACGCGCGAGGTGCCGCCAAAAACTGTTCAACCAACTGACATACAATAGCATCCGATACCAATTCCCCCGCATCTAACAAGGCAGCAACCGATTGTCCCAAAGGGGTTTGAGCCGTAATTTCAGCACGAATCAAATCACCTGTTGCCACACGAATATACCCAAACAAATCAACCAACTTAACACACTGGGTCCCCTTACCACATCCAGGCGGCCCTAATAACACCAACGGCTTTAATGTAGGCACAAAAACACCTCAATATGAATTTGAAACAAGATAGGTTTTAACATGACGAACCATCTCAAGGGCGACACCAACCACAATCAGTAAGGATGTGCCACCCAACCCCACCACCGATACCCCAGATGCCCACTTTGCAACCGAAGGAATGACGGAAACCGCCGACAAAATGAGTGCACCAATCAGGGTTAAATACCCAATCACACGGTCAAGGTAGCGCACCGTATCCGCACCAGGACGCACATTGGCGACGATACAGGCTTGCCGATTAAGGTTGGTTGCCAACTCAGTGGGATTGAATGTCACCGCATTATAAAAATAACTAAAAAAGAAAATGAGCAAAATTAACAACACACCATGATAAAACCCATCAGGATTGGAAAGCGGCGCCACAAGTGAAACAAATCGAGGGTGAATCTGGGCCACCAAAGTTGGAAGTTGCAACGCAGCTGAAGCGAAAATAATGGGCATGATGCCAGAATTAATGAGCTTAAACGGGATATAAGAATGAGATTTAGAAACGGAAGATTGCGCCCCAGATACCCGGCGTACAAAAGTGGTGCCAACACGCCGAATGGCTTCTTGAGAAATCACAATACCTAACAAAAGCCCACCCAATAGCAAGAAAAAAAACAAGACATTTAACACACTGGTACCAGCCGATAACAAAATATAAATGGAGCGAAAATCAGCAGGGAGCGCCGATAAAATGCCACAAAATATCAAAATAGAGCTGCCATTACCAAAGCCACGCTCGGTTAATAGCTCCCCCAACCACATGACCAGTGAAGACCCCGCCACAAGAGAAATCACCGCCAATACATAATCAAACATTCCAACCGACGGCTTGGCAACCAGTCCCCCCAATCCAAGTACCAACACGATACTTTGTATCACAGATAACGCAACCGCTAAATACCGGGTGTATTGTGCAATCTGCTTGCGACCCGACTCACCTTCATCTTGAATGGTTTTTAAAGTGGGGAAGGATAATACCAGCAACTGCATAATAATGGAGGCATTGATAAAAGGTAGAATGCCAAGCGACAATACAGAAAATCGACTCAAGCCCCCACCAGAGACGATGTTTAAAAAACCCAACGCAGAACCAGCCTCAAACAAGCTTCCAATACGCTGAATATCGACAAACGCAAGTGGAATATGGGCGCCAAAACGAAAAATAAAAATAATGAGTAAGGCAACCCCCACACGCTGACGAAAATCAGGATGATCAAAAAAAGAACGAAAAACAGACATCAATCGATCACAGTGCCACCAGCAGCCAAAATAGCATCACGCACCGGGCGTGACACTGAAACCCCCTGGATGGTAATCGCACGATTAATCGACCCGCGCATGAGAATTTTGGGCACATGTCGACCACAAAGGCCCGCCGCTTGTAACGCGATGCGGGTTACCGTCAACAAAGAAGGTAATCGATCAATTTGATCTAAAAACACAAGCGAAACGGTTTCACGAGACAATGCCTTAAATCCTTTTCGCTTGGGAGCACTTCGGAGCAAGGACGTCTGACCACCTTCAAAACCAAATCGACGCGAATATCCAGACCGACTTTTCTGACCCTTGTGGCCACGGCCTGCCTCACCACCCAATCCAGAAGCGTTGCCGCGGGCACGTCGAACGCGCTTGGTGATGGCACCGGGCGCAGGCATAAATATCAACTGATTATCCATTGACAACCTCCCCAACAGAATGAGACGCAGATGGCGTGCTATGTTTTTGATAAACAGGTAAGGCTTTACCACGTAATGCAACCTGTTGGTCATAGTTTTTTAAACTCAATAAGGCCGACATCGCAGCACGAGATGAGTTAATTGGGTTACGACTACGCAAAGACTTGGCCACCACATTTTTAAGGCCTGCACTTTCAAGTAAAATACGAACGGCCCCACCCGCAATTACCCCCGTACCTGGACGAGCTGGCTTCAAGAGCACATAAGCAGCACCAAACGACGATTCGACTTCGTGTGGAATGGTGTCATTGACCATGTTAATGGTCACCATGGATTTTCGGGCACGATCCACCGCTTTTTTAATGGCAGCCGCCACCTCTTTCGCCTTGGCTACCCCAAGACCAACACGGCTCTCGCCGTCACCAACAATGACAAAAGCCCTAAACGCCAACCGTTTACCACCCGAAACCACTTTATTAATGCGGTCTACACGAATTACTTTTTCTGCAAAAGATTTATCAGTAGACTGATCCGAAAATCGTTTATTATCCATTAGATACCCTCAGACAATGTCAAAAATCAAGTCCAGCAGCCCGAGCAGCCACCGCGACTTCCGCAATACAACCTAAGTAAGGACGAGAACCACGATCATACACCACTTGGCGAACCCCTTTTGCAATGGCCGCTTCTGCAATGAGAGACCCCACTTCTTTGGATAATAACAGACGACCCGCACCCGATGATTTTAATTTTCTTACACTGGCAATAACATGACCAGCCGACACCAACTGGGCATAAACACCATTGTTGCTAACCCTAACCTTAAGCTCAGGACGATTGGTAGGGTTCGACAAGGATTTGCGATGCTTACGACGACCTGAAGACATGTTTATTTCCTTCCGCTCTTACCGGGCTTTAACCGCACAATGCTAGATTTACGAACCCCTTTGCCTTTGTAGGCATCCGCAGGACGAAGACGAAAAATCTGACTGGCTGTTTCGCCAACCAATTGCTTATCAATGCCTTTAACTAATATTTTAGAGCCTTCAACTGAGAATGTGATACCTAGAGGAGCTGGAAATACAACCGGGTGAGAGAAACCCAAAGACAATTGAAGTGTGCCCGCATTAACAGCCGCACGATAACCCACCCCAAATAATTCAAGCTCTTTAACAAACCCAACAGAAACACCCTGAATCAAATTGAATATTAAAGCACGAAACAATCCATGAAGACCGGGAGAAGAAGGATCTACCAATTCGATCCCAACAATCGATTCATCAACTTGAATCGACACCGCCGGATGAATATCAAGCGTCAATGACCCAAGCGGCCCCGAAACAGAGGCAACCCCATCTGTAACAGAAAGGGCTACACCAGCGGGTAATGATATTTTTTTCTTGCCAATTCGAGACACCATTAACTCCTAATAAACAACCCCTACAAGCTCACCGCCAGTATTGGATAACCTTGCAACCCGACCAGTTACAACCCCTTTGGAAGAGGATAAAATACATATACCAAAACCACGCTGAACCTTGGGAATATCAGATTTTTTCACATAAATGCGACGCCCAGGCGAACTAACCCGCTTGATGGCCCGGATAACCGAAGACCCATCGTGGGCATATTTCAACCCAATTTTAATCACACGCCGGTGTTCATCCAAAGAATTGACTTCGAAATACTTAATAAAGCCTTCTTCTTTTAAGATTTTAACAACCGACAATTTCATTTTACTAAAAGGCACCGTCACATCAGATAAATTGACCATGAACCCGTTGCGAATGGTGGTAAATAATTCACCAATTACATCTCTACTACTCACAAAACACTCCTTCACTACCCATTAGTATGGCCACTACCAAGAACTTTGCTTGACACCGGGCAACAGGCCATTGCCAGCCATGTCACGGACACAAATACGACACAACCCAAAAAATCGCAAAAAGCCACGGGGACGCCCACAGTTGGAACAACGATTTCTAAATTGGACGGTGCCAACCTTTTTATCGTTTGTATTTTTTTTACCTTTTCTAGCCATTATACTCTCCTATGATTTTCGCTCAACCGTTTTTCGGAACGGCATGCCAAGCCCTGCCAATAATTTGTACGCTTCATCATCCGTTTTGGCAGTGGTAACAAACGAAATATCAAATCCCATTAATTGGCCAGATTCTGTTTCAGTTTCAGAAAAAATGTCATCCACTTTAATACCCAAGGTATAATTGCCACGACCATCGAAACTATTGGTCGGCACACCCCTAAAGTCACGAATTTTAGGCAACCCGACATTAAATAACTTGGACACAAAGTGCCACATACGATCACGACGAAGGGTTACTTTGCAACCAATAATTTGGCCTTCACGTAGTTTAAAGTTAGAAATCGATTTTTTAGCACGGGTTAACAAGGGCTTTTGACCCGTAAGGGCCCACATCTGATCCATGGTAACCTCAACTAATTTTGCATTGGATGTTGCAGCACCAACGCCACGATTAATCACCACCTTTACCAAGCGGGGTACCTGCATTTTATTACGATACCCAAAAGACTTGGACAAAGACTCAACAAGAACAGAACCATAATAAGATTTTAAATCAAACACCATGATGCTACACCTCAGGCCTTCACCGTGACAACTCGGGTCACACGTTTACCATCCCGCACTTTTTCGACTTTAGCAGGCTTACCATCCGACAATAAGCGAACATTGGATTCATGGATGAATCGATTAATCGCAACGATTTCACCAGCACCACGCCGATCGCCCTTTTTATGACGGACTTGGTTTGCAACCCCATCCACCGCGACCAACATCCCATTTTTACCATGCTTTAAGGCCAAAATAGCACCAGTGGCACCCTTAGCATCACCCGCAATTACTTGAACCAGATCATTTACAACCAATCTTTTCATCATGTCACCTATACCACTTCTTTAGCCAATGACGCGATTTTTGAAAACCGGCCCTTTTTGGCACTTCTGATCTCACGAGGAATGGGGCCAAATACGCGGGTACCACGAGGATTACCATCTTTATTGACAATCACCACCGCGTTTTCATCAAATCGAACGACCGAACCATCGTCACGCACAATGCGAGAAGAAGTACGAACCACCACACATGTCACAATCTCTTTTCGCTTAACGGCACCATTGACACGTGCCGCTTTAACCGTCGCAATAATTTCATCCCCTACACGGGCATAACGGCGACGGGTACTACCTACGACGTGAATACACAAAACCTCTTCTGCACCGGAATTATCAGCCACACTTAACCGCGACTCATGTTGAATCATTGCACAGCCTCCGTAGCATGAGAGACAACCGAAAGAATAACCGCACTTTTTCGTTTTGAAAAACGACGGGTATTCTTAAGCATCACCACGTCGCCCACGTGGGACCCATTGGAAGGATCATGAACCATAAAGCGTTTTTCGCGACGTTGTGTTTTGCCATACCGAGGATGGGCATACGTCACATAAACCGACACCAAGCGTGACTTGTCACCGGATACACGCACCACTTTAGCTAACGACGTCGATTCGGACACATTACTAACTGTCATCTGACTCACCATACTTTACTCCACAACCTGAAAGGTTGAATATTGTTCTTTTGACACCACCTTGGTGCCCACATTTAATTTGTGCGATGCCAAACGAAATGCTTCAACAGCCTGAACATGCGACACCCCACTAATTTCAAACAAAAAGCGACCAGGCTGAACCGGGCAAACCCAAAATTCGGGGGCCCCTTTACCTTTGCCCATCCGTGTTTCAGCAGGCAACTTTGACATGCTTTTGTCAGGAAACACACGAATCCAAATCTTGCCGCCACGCTTGACATAGCGGGTCATCGCGCGACGAGCCGCCTCGATTTGCTTCTCAGTAACAAAGCCAAGGTCCAGACATTGAAGTCCATACTCACCAAATGACAAGGTTGCCCCACGCAACGCGTGACCACGATTTCGCCCACGCTGATACTTTCGATACTTCGTTTTTTTCGGAATAGTCATAACCTACCTCAACGACTTTCTGATGACCGAGAACGCAATACATCACCTTTAGAAATCCATACCTTAATCCCTATGGTACCATAGGTAGTGGCTGCAGTGGAGATCGCAAAATTGATGTTAGAGCGAAGCGTATGCAACGGGACTTTTCCCTCACGATACCATTCAGAACGGGCAATTTCAGCGCCACCCAAACGACCCGAACACGCGATTTTTACGCCTTGTGCGCCCGCTTTCATAGAGCGTTGCACCGCAGACTTCATCACACGACGAAACGGAATACGACGAACAAGCTGGGAGGCGACCCATTCGCCCAATAACACCGGACACAAATCAGCACTACGCTCTTCAACGATTTTAATCACATAAAGACGGCCAAATTTTTCGCGTAACAATGCCGCCGCCGTGGAAGTATCAGGGGTCCCTTTACCAAAAATAATGCCGGGTCGGGCAATGGTAACCACTGCCTCCAGTGCATCCGACTTACGATTAATGGCAATTTTGGAAACCCCACCACGACTAAACTCATTTTTTAAAAAGGCTTTTACCAAACGTGCTTCGCGAATGAATTGGGCATACTCTTTTTTTGCAACAAAACAAGAATCAGCCCAAGATTCGGTAATACCAAGCCGTAGTAGTTTGGGGTTGGCTTTTTGACCCATATAGTTAACGACCCTTTCCTACCAATTGAATGGTAACATGCCCACAACGTTTGCGAATGGGATGAACACGACCCCGACCAGCGGGTTTATGGAGTTTAAACACAATACCTTCATCAACAACGCATCTCACCATCATATCAGTGGGAAGGGTTCCGGGTTCTAAAGACGCAACCACAGACCGCAAGCCTTTGGCAAAAACCAAGCCCGATGGGGTCACTAAATTACGCAAAATACCAATGGCATCGACCAAAGGTTTTTTATCAATGGTCTGGGCGATGCGACGCAATTTAAAGGGAGAAATACGAACATTCTTGCAACGAAATGTCGCATGAACCATTCGAAACATCTTGTCACCAAACACAGCCAAAGAAGGGCCATTTAAACGGCGTGATAAATTGTAGCTCATTTTTTATTACCCCCATGGGCCCTAAATTTGCGAGTAGGTGAAAACTCGCCAAGCTTCTGGCCAATCATACTCTCTTCAATAAAAACGGGTACATGCGTTTTGCCATTATAAACCCCAAAGGTTACCCCAATCATATCAGGGGTAATCACCGAACGGCGGGACCATGTTTTAATCATGGTGGTTGACTCAGCAGGACGCGATGACACTTTTTTCATCAAGTGGGCATCGACAAAAGGACCTTTTTTTCTTGACCTAGCCATAACGACTCAATACTCCTCTATCTTAACGACTTCGACGCGACAAAATTTTACCGGTACCCCGCGCAACCCTGTCATTGCGGGTGCGCGCACCATAGGCTTTTTTACCATGTCGAGTCAGAGGTGCCGCACGACCAACAGGCGCCTTCCCTTCACCACCACCATGGGGGTGATCACAAGGATTCATTACCGCACCACGAACATGGGGGCGACGACCAATCCAGCGACTGGCACCCGCCTTACCCGCTGACGTGTTGCGCCACCCAGGGTTACCAATGGCACCAATGGTAGCCGTGCACTCAAGTAAAACCTGGCGGGTTTCCCCAGAAGGTAACTTGATAATTGCATACCGATCACCCTTGGCAACCAACGAAGCCGATGCCCCAGCTGAACGCACCATCTGAGCACCTTTACCAGGTTTAAGCTCAATAGACGAAATCGTTGAGCCAACCGGAATATCTTTTAACTTCATGGCAGCGCCCAACTGAACATCAGCAGTGGGGCCAGATGCCACTACGTCGCCTACATCAACGCCATTAACTGCCAAGATAAACCGGGCATCCCCGTTGGCATAACGAACCAAATGCAAGAGAGCAGATCGAACCGGATCATAGTGCAAAGAAGATACCCGACCGGGTACACCGTGGTTATCGCGATGGAAATCAACTTGACGATAACTAATTTTACGCCCAGAGCGCCCACGAACCGTAATGGTGCCAACATCCCCACGACCCGCCGCAACATGCAAACGAGACTTTAAGCGTTTGGCCACTTTAAGATCAGCTTTGGGCACTGCCGGAACAGATAAAACACGACGGGCACGTGAGCCATTGGTCACTGCCTTCATTTGTTTTAATTTAACTTGCTTCGATTTACTCATTAAGATTCACCTCCAGATGCCGATGCAGCTGTTAATTCAGGCGTCGTGGTGGTGGCACCCGAAGAAATATCCGGCAAAGCGATCGTGTATCCATCACGCAATGTCACAACCGCCACTTGATGGCGGGTGCGCTTAATGACCTGTATACGACCGCGACGGGCACGCTTGGCACCGTGGGCCAGGACATTCACTTTTTCAACTTTCACAGAAAACAATCGCTCAACTTCTTGGCGAATCTGTATTTTATTCAAATCACGAACATTAAAAAAATATTTGCGAAGTGTCTTTAAACGCTCAGTTTTTTCGGTAAACGGTTTTAGTTGAATCATACCGATAACCTCGCTTTCAATGTTTCGGCCGCCTCATGTGAAAACAAAATCAAATCAGATTGCATGAACCGCTCAATCGGGATGGTATTGACCCCCGCAACCGACACAACCTGAAGATTACGAAACCCAACAAATGAACGTACCTCGTCATCAGAGTAGCCCGTAATCAAAATCGCACGTTTACTTTGTGACAACCGCTCCGATACCAGAGAAGATGCCAAGGATGTCTTGGAAACATTAGACCCAGCCGCAAACACGAACACTTTTTTATCGGCATTTGCAATGAGGTTAGACAAGGCCAATCGATAGCCCAATTTAACCACTTTGCGATTGAGTGTGATGGCATGGTCACGAACCACAGGACCAAACACCACACCCCCACCAACACGAAGTGGCGTCCGGGTCGACCCCATCCGTGCATTACCAGTACCTTTTTGCTTATAAGGCTTCTTTCCACCACCCGATACCTCACCACGGGTTTTTGTTTTGTGGGTTCCTTGCTGCAACCGGGATAACTGCAAGGTACGAATCAAATAAAGGACATGGGCAGCTCGTTTAGGCGGATAGGCAGCCAATCGTATAGAATCAAGACCAAAATCAAACTGCCCAATTGGGTTACCAGCATGATCAATTACTGACACTTCCATAATCTAATCCTCATCCCCCCACCACCTGCACCCAGCCATTTTTGCCAGGTACAGAGCCAGACAACACAATTAATCCCTTCTCCACATCAGTCGCAACGACTTTAAGACCTTTAACCGTTACAAACGTGCCACCATAACGCCCAGCCATTCGAGTGCCCTTCAACACACGGCCAGGTGTCGTGCCCGCACCAATGGATCCAGGAATACGGTGGCTTTTGGAACCATGAGACATGGGGCCACGCTTAAAACCGTGACGTGCAATGGTACCAGTAAATCCACGCCCCTTAGAACGCGACCTCACACTCACAACATCCCCGATTGAAAACGCAGATAAGCCCACCTGCAATTCATCGGCCACCACCTTGATGCCCTTGATAAAAGCGGGACAAGCAGGCAACGACTTAAATTGCCCTCGCCAAGGCTTATTGGCTTTCTTAGAGGCCACCCCCACCCCCATCAACTGCACGCCTTGATCTTCGCGCACAACCGATGTCTCCATCACCTGCATTAAGGTAACGGGGGTCACAACCCCATTTTCGTCAACAGCTTGAGACATCCCTATTTTTTCAGCAAATAACACATTAACCATACAACACTCCAAACTCCAAATAACCCAACTTAATTCAACTTGATCTCAATACTGACACCCGAGGGCAAATCCAATTGAGTCAACGCATCAACAGTAGTAGACGGGGGGTCTAGAATGTCGATGAGTCTCAAATGCACACGAATTTCGTAGTGCTCACCGGACCGCTTGTCAATATGAGGAGACTTTAACACACACCACACACGCTTACGAGTCGGCAAAGGGACAGGGCCCACCACACGAGCGCCAGAACGCTCAGCCGCCTCCACAATCTTCTTGGCTGATTGATCAATAACAGACGAATCAAAAGACTTTAGGCGAATACGAATTTTTTGTTTGGCACGAACTTTAGATGCAGATTTAATAACCATTGTCGTTACTCAATAATCTGGGTTACAACACCCGCCCCAACCGTACGACCACCCTCGCGAATGGCGAACCGCAACCGCTCTTCACACGCCACCGGCACGATCAACTCTACCTCTAACCCAATGTTATCACCC
>Ga0172372_10004573_pt1 | contig 19589 bp, 10 predicted proteins | sample LakKiv5m_2_FD_114544 | JGI IMG/M metagenome (GOLD analysis project Ga0172372, IMG submission 114544) | Freshwater microbial communities from Kabuno Bay, South-Kivu, Congo - kab_092012_9.5m | ecosystem: Environmental > Aquatic > Freshwater > Lake | place: Democratic Republic of the Congo...
AGGCACAAATGACCCCATTACCCGACGATAATGATTTAGAAAACGCTGTGATGACGGCTACTACACAGCCACAGCCACAGCCAGAGGCACAACCAGAGCCACAGCCACAGCCACAGCCACAGCCACAGCCACAGCCACAGCCAGAACAAGTCCAAGACACACCTCACGCATCCGCTGCTTCTACTATACCCGCAGCTCCTGTGAATGTCCCTCTTTCAGCTATGTCCGTCCCCGACCTCAAGCATCTTCTTAAGGAACTATGTAAAAACCAACCCGAAAAGCATGCCGAAATTCAACGACTCAAAAAGCCAGAATTAATTTATGCGATTAAACAATTACAACAGTAAAACCGATTTTTTATTCTCATAATATACATAATAATGTCGCATTCACAACCTCATTGGGCCAAGAATTACAGTTCGAGTCATAATGTTTATTTCGATTTTCCGCCACTGATGAACGACGGACGTAATTTCGCGGGTTGGCAGCCTGGCAACGCTGTAAATGAATCATTACGTCGCGCGGAAGGTATAACCACGAACTGGGATTATCGCCGTTATTTAACAACAAATGCCGACCAAATCATGAATATGAACCGTATTGATGCTGTGAATGCCAGCGGTCATGGTTCATTCGAAGTGAATCCGTATGAGCAAGACAATCATCGTAATGTTCCCTTCATGTATTCATCCGTCATGGATACGAGAGAACCATTCGGTTATGTTCAGAGTGACCTCAAGGATGTCTATCTCTCGAGAGAAGCACTTCAGTCACGCATGGTTGCGCCTGAAATCACACAAGAACAAGTTCTTGCTTTTCAGCGTCGGCAGAATCAGAACCAGAACCAGTAAAATGAATCATTTTCGTTACATGGACATCGACATGGACATGGACATGGACATGGATATGAAATCATAATAAACCAATATTTGTAATGTTTGTTATATTCAACATTACAAGTGCGAGAGAATGCGAATTATAAGTTTCGATGTAGGTATGAAAAACCTCGCATATTGCGTGTTTCATATCTCCGACTCTGTCGCATTCACCGGATTATCTGCCACAGAACTTATTCATCATATCCAAATCGAGAGATGGGATGTCATCGATTTGCGGTTCGAGCCAAATCTCTCAGAATCAACAACTACAGAAGTGGGCGCGCCAGCTCCAAAACGAACATGTAACAATGATACCAAGCTGGCGAAGTGGATGTTTCGTTCGTCAGCGTCAGCATCCACGTCTGTCATTCTGTATTGCGCGAAATGTGCCGAGAGATCCAAATATAAACTCCCATCTCGAGAGATTTTACCGTTTCAGCGCAAACCCGAGTTATTACTGAAAAAGAAGCTTGGCGAACTCATGGATATTAAGGCGAATGTAATGTCGGCCGCCAACCCCGCCACCGCAGCACCCGCCGCAACAAATCTGAAACTTCGAAAATCCGACATCATCGAAGAAATCAAAACATCACTCTCGAGAGATTTCATGGAACCCTTTGATGAAAATAAGTATTCGAATCATATCGCTGGAACATCTGCCCCAGTGGGTGCCTCCCCCGCCACGAAACCAAAAAAAGCCAACTATACGTATGCTCATGACCTCGATTTAATCACATACGGCCGCAATATGATGAAACATCTAGATATAATTTTAACTGAATGTAGCGGCCCAATCAACATGATGATTATTGAAAATCAAATCAGCACACTCGCCTCTCGGATGAAGACACTTCAAGGGATGATTACGCAGTATTTTATCATGAAGGATGTCCCGCAAATCGAGTTTATTTCAGCCTCGTGTAAGCTGAAACTCTTCACAGATACGCCAATCTCTCAATCACTCGACGAAGGTATTTGTATTGACGCAGCCACATACGCCGACCGCAAGAAATCCGGGATTGCTGTATGTCGATGGCTCGGCGAAATCTCTCGAAAACATAAATCCGATTACGCAAAATGGATGCCCGTTTTCGAAAATCATAAAAAGAAGGATGACCTTGCGGATTGTTTTTTACAAGGATTATGGCGGGTTCATTTGGCGGGACAGACATGTGCGGTATAAATCAAATAATAAATAGTTCGTCTAATTTAGTATAAAGATTACGTTTTAGTATATCACATACGAGACTACGATGGCGGAAGAAATCGATTTAGGAGCATTAGATACGATGCCGACATTTACGTTTGGCGGCAGCGGAAAATCATCTAGCAGTAGCAGCAGCGGCGGCGGTAATTTTGGCGGAGGTATTGAGCTACTCATGAATAATAAATTCAAGGACAGCGACCGTAAAGGCGGCGGCGGTGGCGGCGGCGGTGATATCGATTTAAGCGAACTTACCGCACTTGAGAATGAGTTGAATGACCTCAGTAATGTCGGACCCAAGCGTAGTGGTGAATCGGATAGCGGTCGCGACGGCGGTGGCGGCGGTGGCGGCGGATTTTTGAGCGGAATCTTCAATCTTAGCAAGAGTGATGGCGGTGAGTCGTCGGCTGGCGGTGGTGGTGGCGGCGGTGGCATTCATTTAGGAGAATCCACATCAAATACTGACGCAGACAACCGCACATGGGACGGGTATGGTAAATTCAATAACATTCCGATGGACCCTGATGCCAACGTGGAATCGACACCACAGCTCTCGAAAGAAGAAATGTTGAAAGAAAAGTTCAAGCTTCTTCGTAAATTGGAAGAGCTCGAACAAAAGGGTGTCCAGCTCACAAAGCGCTATTCGATGGATTCATCCTATCAAGAGATGAAGGGCGAATATGACACACAAATGGAAGAACGTGAGAGACAGAATAGCGTGAAGTTTCAGGGGAAAATGTTGCTCGCCTGTATTACAGGTTTAGAGTTTTTGAATAACAAATTTGACCCATTTGATTTGAAGTTGGACGGTTGGTCTGAGCAAGTGAATGAAAACTTGACAGAATACGATGAGATTTTCGGCGAGCTTCATGAGAAATACAAATCCAAAGCGAAGATGTCGCCAGAGCTCAAACTGTTGTTTCAATTGGGAGGAAGCGCGATTATGCTTCATATGACGAATACGATGTTCAAGTCGGCGCTTCCAGGTATGGATGATATTATGCGCCAGAACCCAGAACTTATGCAGCAATTTACACAAGCAGCCGTTTCATCGATGTCGAGCAATACTGGCGGCGGCGGCGGACGCGGTTCCGGATTTGGTAATTTCATGAATGATATCATGAGTGGCGGAGGCGGCGCACCCGGAGGCGGATTCGGTCGTAATAATGAACCACCTCCTTACGCACAACACCGCCCACCCCCTCCACCTATCGCAACAAAAGGCCCGGTCGCTCCTCCTCCACCGGTTCGCCCAGGCGCGACGGCGATGCCGACCCCGATGTCGATGGACCAAAAATCACGCCGCCCAGAGATGCGAGGACCCACCGCGGATGTATCTGATATGATGTCACGATTGAAAACAAAGACGATTAATATTCAACCTACGGGTTCGGGTGCGGGCTCTGCTTCTGCCGCCGCGAATTCCGACACAGCGGGCAATCTCACACTTCAAAATATACTTTCGGGTATGACGGGTAGTAGCACCAACGGTGCCGGTGCCGGTGATGAAATTAACCTCGAGCCAACTGTCGTGAATGTCAGTAGTTTAGGCGAACTTCCACAGGATTCTACACCACATAAATCAAAGAGACGCCCACGCTCTGAGAGAAATACCGTAAGCATGGACCTATAAACCGATATAAATATGTTATCATAATAGTAAATAGTCGCTCATCGCATTCACTTCGCAATCACACGTAATGTCGTCTTCTTCGACCACTCAGTTTCGACCCATATGCACCCAAAATGATATGAGGTTAGGCAAAAACACTGAAATGAAACTATTCACACTTGAATACAACTATCATAATCCGAACTTTCATTTATTGGGACTCATCAATATCAACATCCACAAATTGTTATACGAAGTCAATAAAGATATTATGGAAGCAATCGATATTATACCTAACCCCGATGACGCAAGCGAACATCATATTCTTTATAAGTTCCGTGATATCGGCGGTGATTTAGGCGGTTTGAAAACCTATATGTTTGTGAATACAAAAGTCGCAAAAAGATTCGCAAGTAATGGAAATACAGAAATCATTTTTACAAGCAAAAGTGTGCCTTTTGAGGGTCATTCCGTTCTACATGAACAGAAATACAAACTTCTCGAATATCCGCTTTATATACAAAAATTCATATATCAGTCGGTTTCGGATGAAGAGCGTGTATCAAAAATACAAGTTCTTCATATGTTTAAGCTGAAGCCGGACCAAGATACCGAACTCACGGTGGCGATGGAAAACGCAATTGGAATTCTCATTAAAAAGATGTATTTTCGATTGAAAGTTGCGATGGAGTCGCTTCGGTAAAGCGTAGAATTGACATACATATTATATCAATAAAATAATATGTATTTAGAACGAATCATCGTATAATCATTAACTTGCGAGAGCGACAGTGACAACGGCGAGCCGACCTTATGGACGATTTATTGAATGAATACATAGAACAAGAAAAACAATTAGATAGTAGTGAATACGAAAAAGATGAAAATGGCCTCCGCATACAGCACGAGCACGATGACGAGCAAGCGTATTTGGATTATATCGAGCGAACCAAAGAATATTATTACAGGATGTCCCTCGGTGATTTTTTTCGCGCCTTGTGGTTCACCGCTTCATCGACTTATATCTGCGCAACCGAATATTTAAAATACACGATAGGCTGGAAGTCGCGCAATCATGCGATTATTGATGTGAGTAAGCGTCTAGCATCGAGAAACATGATGTATGTGAAGATATTTCAAGCATTCGCAACGAACCGAAACATCGTATCGCCTGAACTCAATCGGTTTTTTAGCGAATATACCGACAACGTGAATTACACCGACGATGAATATGACATCGATGAACTTAAAGAACTCGAAACACGTTCCACGGAATGCGCACCATATCGGCAGCTACGCATCTTGAATGATTATAGACCGATAAAGTCGGGGCTGATGTCGTTGATTTTCAAGGGGGTCATGCTTAGACCGAGCGAAGCCGGCGGCGGCGGCGTCGAAGAAGAAAAAGAAGAAGTCGTCATCAAGTATCTGCGTAAAAATATAAACAAAAATTTCACCTCATCGATGAATAACTTGGTTGTTTTTGCGAAACTGACACGCTATGTTCCTTATATTCGAACGCTGAATATCGAAAGTCTTATTCTTCAAAATATTGTGTGTTTGAATGACCAAGTCAATTTTCGAAAAGAGCTTGCGAATATTATGCTGTATTATCGACACTGGCATACATATGAATACATCAAAATACCAAAACCTTATCCAGAATTTACCGAAAACATTAATCCTGACGCAATCGTAATGGAATATGTTCATGGTATGAAAATCACCGATATCGACCCGGAGGATAATGATGATTTTGGTAAAATATTGGCGTCATTTAATGCGAAGGCGGCCTTTTGCACGTCGTTTTATCATGGCGACCTTCATCCAGGGAATATCTTGTTTATTAAGAACACATCGCCATCGCCATCGCCATCGCCATCGCCATCGGGTCCTCTCCATCAAATTTGTATTCTTGACTTCGGTATCATCGGTCATCTCTCGCGTTATGACCAAGAGATATTGTTCAAAGCAACGAAGTATATGTATCAACGAAAATTCGATAAAATCATCGATATCATTATGAGTTGCGAATTATCGGAAAGTGCCGACATGAAAAGTGATATCCAGAGTGTAATCCCTTTAAAACATACGGAGAGATACGAAAATCTTCGTCGCGAGCTAACAGAAGTTCTTGTGCGTTATACTACACCTGAAATCAAGTTCTTTGGTGTAGCAGAAATATACGAAATTAATTACATTTTAAATAATTACGGATTGATGTTCAAACGCTCGCTTTATCGTCTTTTCATTACGGTTGCGATTATGGACTCAATCGGCACACGACTTGGAAGCAAGATGAGCTATATGCAACATATGACAGATATTGTCGTGGGAATGTTTAATATCGATATGAGTGGTAAGGACGAAGCGGACGAGGACGAAGCGGACGATGACGAGGACGATGACGAGGACGATAACGAGGACGATGACGAGGACGATGACGAGGACGATGACGAGGACGATAACGAGGACGATGACGAGGACGATAACGAGGACGATGACGAGGACGAAGATAATAAGTAAAAAACACTATCAAATCAATATTAAACGATATGAATTAGTATTGATTAGAAGATGAAAATCGGAATTATTGGCTACGGATTCGTAGGACGTGCGACACATATATTTGCGAAGAATTATTTCTCGAAGGAAAAAGGGAATGTCGAGAGATTTGAGGTTCTGCCAGATACTGTGACAACACCCGCCAAACCAAACTCGGTGATGACGCATAGTGCGGATGGAACGCCGGCCTCCCATTCCATACACCCCACCACGAGTCCCTATTCGAATGTAATTCCGTCGCAGGGGGGCGGACCCACCCCATTCTTCAAACGCATGTTTTTCAAACCCATCGACGTTCTTATTTATGATGTTCGCCCTGAGGCATGCCAACCGCCAGGAATCACACTACAAGAACTCGACCGCGAATGCGACCTTCTTTTTTTCTGTCTTCCGACACCACTCAACCATGACGGGACATGTTACACAAAGATTCTTGAAGAAGCAATCTCTCGATGCTCCAATCCATACAAAATCATCCGCAGCACGATTCCAGTCGGTTTCGCGGCCAGACACGGATGTTATTTCATGCCGGAGTTTCTAACAGAAGCTCGTTGGGAGAACGATTTTCGCAGCATGAAAGAATGGATTGTTGGGATTCCGATGAGGGTATCAGCAGCAATAACTGCTACAAATACAGAAAGTTCTTTAATATCGGCAGCAACATTAACAAACATTCGACGAGAAGAATTCAAAAGACGTGTAAGCAAGCTCATCAATCGTAGTCACAAAAATGGGGCGATTGATTCAAACATCGTTGTATTTTGTGATACGAACGAAGCCGAAATGCTGAAACTCATGAAGAACTGTTTTCTCTCCGCGAAAGTCGGGCTGATGAATGAATTCTATGATTTCTCTCAAGCAACCCAAACTGACTTTACTGAAGTTGTCAAACTCGCGAAACTCGACGCACGAATGGGGACTTCACATTTTCAAGTTCCGGGCCCGGATGGACGACGTGGATTTGGTGGCACATGCTTTCCGAAAGATACACACAGCCTGTATTGCCAGATGAACGCGCGCGGCATGAATTCAAAGATATATCCGGCGATTCTTGACCGGAATGATACACAGGACAGACCGGAACGTGATTGGGCAAGAGATGTCTGGCGCACAACGATACCGCTACCGACGCCGCAATCCAAAGTCGTGGTTGTTTTCACGAATACTACTACTACTACCAACAGTGTTCCTTCCGTAAATGTTTCCTCCTATTTTAACGATATCATCCGAACAAATCTCTCGAAACATAATGTTGTCATTCAAATTGTCCGTGATACTACGTTGGCGGCGATGAACCCACTCGGAGTGAATCATCTCATCAAATACTGGCCCTCGCCGACAAAGCCACTTTTCTTCCCGAGGGTGGATGAATGTTATTATACGCCATACCAGTCGATTGACGAACAATACACGTCGCATGATATCGCTCGTGATGTATTATGTATCGTCGATTTGTGGAAGAGTCATGAAGAGATGATACTTTATGTTGTAAAACATGCCAAAGACGCCGATGCCGATGCTGATGCCGATGCCCGCGCTTTCATCGAGGGTCAGGCGGACGATGATGCCGATGACGAAAGTGGAACGGAAGGATTCGATGACGACGACAACGACGACGACCACGTTGTTCATAAAACTACAACTACACACAATAGACGATTCGATTACGCAAGAATATTCGAAGATTATTACCATGACGCATTTGAACGCACAAACCGACGACTTGTTATTATGTTTTAGTTCGTCTTGTTCTATTGAGAGATATTGTAACTATTTTATGTTTTCGCGTTCGGGTATTTTTTTCGACGTGACGTTTTCGCGTCACGATGTCTCTCATACCACCTCCAAGCCGAACAGTCGTTTTACCAACTCTCCCATCAATCGCGGGTTCTGGCATTTTTTGTATTTCTTCTTTAATACCGAGAACCAACGGTGCGAGTGTAACGTCATCAAATATTTGTTCTGACATTACTTTATTCACACGATCGACATAAAAGGTTGTATTTTTTTCATCCGAAACAAATCTGCCAACAAAGTCGGCCGAACCACGAAATATATCCACGAATATTGTTTTGTGTAAATTTTGAATCAACTCGACAATATTTTCACCCGTGAATGTATCAGGCTGATGAGTTAGCAATCGAAACGCAAAGATAATTATCCAATTCAACATACAACTATAATCTCCTGGACAACCTCTACTCATAAAAACCGAGAATTTGCCTTTATGATAACAAAACTTCGAAAATAAACCATTCGCGGTAGGCGTTGCGGTCTTTCTTACTAGATTTACGTCATACAATAGTGTATTTTTACTATTACTCCAACCTAATACTTCACGTATGCGATTATTCGTGGCTTTCACTTTCGACAAGGGTTCTTTTGGCATGGCAATATTTTTTAATTCTAATTGTGCTTTTATGAGTGCTACCGCAGTTTCGGGCCGACACATTGCTACAAGCTGATCGTATTCTTTGATTAATTTATCGGTGGTCGTCGCAAGACCGCGTAACATGTTGCGCACAACATTCGAATCGAGTGCGGTGCGATACGCTTCTGACTTCGAGTTGTCAGATGGTTCAATCTGTTTATCATCATCTTCACTCGGCTTTATTTCACCGCTTTCAATACCTTCGATTACTTTTTCATATATTTCCGGGTGTTGTTCTTTAAGTTCATCTGGTTTATGTCCTACCTCGATGGCAAACCTGAGATATATTTCGGAATCAGGAGGTATGCGATAACGTCCTCCTTTTTGAATGCCGGTGCTTCCGTTGGCGCGGCCACCATGATGACTTCCACCGACAATTGCTTCTTCGGCTGCTTTACCGGATTGGCCTTGGCCTTCGCCTTCTGGAACGAGAAATAATTCACCCGTTGTATGGTCCATCACAAGGTCTCCTGTTGCGATTCGATGGTTTCTTACAAAATCTGCTAGGATTGGCTTCAATGCCTTGTATTGTTTCGTAAGTTCTTGATATCTGTTATTTAATTTATTCAAGACATCTAATTTTTTCAAGGTAGAACGTGTTGGATATTGTTCTTGAGCGATTGTTTCGATTATATTTTCTATATCGGTAATCGCCTGTAGTATATCTTGAATTTTTTCATTTTTTCGCTCTTTTGATGCCCTCTTATACGTAGTTCGTCGGATGTTTATTTCATTTATGAACGTTCTGATATTATTTATAGCAGTTCGATAGGTTTCTATATCATTGTCTGTCATGAGGGGAAGTGCTGGTGCTGGTGGTTCTGGTGCTGGTGGTGCTGGTGCTGGTGCTGGTGGTGCTGGTGCTGGTGCTGGTGCTGGTGCTGGTGCTGGTGCTGGTGCTGGTGCTGGTGCTGGTGGTTCTGGTGCTGCCGCCGATGCTGCTACTGGTGCTGGTGCTGCCGCCGATGCTGCTACTGCTACCGCCGATGCTGCTACTACTGCTGCCGCCGATGCAGATAGTTCGTCATCATCGAATACTACATCAATCTCATCAACACTAACTGGTTCGGATGGGCTATCATCAGGGACATCGATAATATCGACGTTGGCACTGTCGATGGTGGATTTTTCTTCACCACCGTATTCATCATTCTTACCTTCTAAGAACCTAGCAGCTTCATCCGCCGCAACTATAAATATATCATCATCGACTTCTTCCGGTGTTTCTTCTTCCGGTGTTTCTTCTTCCGGTGTTTCTTCTTCTTTCGGTGCTTCTTCCAGCGCTTTACGCGCAGCCTCTTCTTCTAATGCTGTATTTATTTCAACCAATTTTGTCCGGGCAAAACCTTGATAGTCAATCGTGTAATCATAATCAACAACCCCTTTCTCTTCTTTCGCAGCGATAGCCAATAATTTGATGGCTTTATTTGTATCCGTTTTCACACCATACAACCCCCCATTATAGATTAATCCCAATTCATACGACGCGTCTTTATGCCCACGAAGCGCGGCACGTTCATAATATTTTACCGATTGTGTTTGTTTTCCTGTTTGGCCCAATAAGTCGTTCTGTGAAATTTTAGCAAGAAGATATTCCGCTGGTGGAAAATATTCATTTGCGGCAGTTTGAACCATATTCATCGCATCAGCTGGTGTTAATGTTTCATCATCGACTTTACCCTCAATCCGCATTTTCACCAGTTCGACTTTCGCGAATGAAAGCGTCTTTGCGGCTTTTTTAAATAATTTTGCGGCTGTTCGAATTCTGTCAAGTCCGCCGCCAATATATATTTTTCGTCTTTTTCCACCCGCAAAGAACTCGCCGCCCTCGTCCTCGCCACCCTCGTCCTCGCCGTCTTCTTCTTTATCTTCTTCTTTAAGATTCTCTAGTATCTTATCCGTAACATCATCCGGTGTATCGTCTCGTAAGATTATCAATCCAATAATATTATACGAATAAAGACTATCCCTCTTATAAGCATTCATAATCATATCTATACCGGCCATTATATTTGAATCGTCAGGTGGTGTTGAACGTAGAGCATTTAAATATTGACAATATCCGATTACGGCATCATAATCCGGGTCGCCACTATATGGCGTAGCGAGTTTAAGTGCTGCGCTTACATTTGCGGGTGGCGGAGAGATGTTCATGTTTTTAGAAAACGGATGAACCACGACACTTAGTAACGTCATTGCTTTAAAAATAGAGGATGTCGCCAACAATTTATTTTTAAGCCCGGTGAGTTGAATGGACATATCAACACCCGCCGCTTTTAGTAAGTTTTTCGTCATCGCAGCAATCTCGTTCGCTTGTTCTTGAATCAAACCACGGACATTATTACATTTTTGCGGGTCAGGTTTGATTGCCCCAACAAGTTTATCCATTAATTTAGCCCCAACCGCATGGTCATCATTTACGGCAGGTTGAACATCGCCGACACGAAATGACGAATTTTGAAACCGTGAATCATTCGCCGAATCTTTTCCTGGTTCTATCATTTGTGGCGAGGGTTCTGAGGCAATCAATAAAACACATAATCCATTTTGTCCTTGCGGGAGTTGATTGGTATTAAACGCGTCGACATTTACTATCTCTATTTCGAATACATCTTGTGTGGCCGGTGTTTTATCAATAATAAAGTCGAGGCGTGGTTGTCTCATGCCGCCGCTGCTCGATGTGACCTTTTGGTCCCACATCGTATCTTTCAACATTTTGAAAGCACTTTTCGTAACAATCTCCGGTTTTTCTAAACGAAAGAATCCCCATTTTGACACCGCCGATAAACTACCAATCCGCATATCGGGAGAATACCAAATATCGCGCGGTTTGGCGAACAACATATGAACGACCTGAACCGTATTGTGTTCGAGCAACTCAATCAACGCCGCCTTCATCTTTTTGCGGTTTTCTTCTGTTACATTCGGTTTCGTTCCATTTGCGTCATCCACCAATCCAAGCCCCTTATTCAAACTATTTTTCATATTGGTTGTAACATAGTTAATCTTTTTTGCGACAGAATCCGAACTCGATGACGACAATTTACGCTGCCACTCGTCATGATATTTTTGGCCGTCGATTAATCCTGCCATTCGGGGTTTAGATGCCGATGTTTTTGAATAATAATAACTCGCACGGTCGGGCATAATACGTTCCACCGGAATACCAATCTGTTTTGAAATTAAATCAAAGATATGAGCCAATTTACTTTCTTTTAATCGGATGTCTTGCCGAAGCGCGAATAATTCGCCGCCGTTCTTGTCATCGATTTTATCGAAAAGCGCCTTGTTTTTATTCAAACTGGATACCACATTATTCGTGACGTAATACAACACATAAAAAAGAAGGTCTATTCCGAATTGTAGGTCGATGGTGTTTTTATCGTAAATATCGCGGTAGGACCTTAATGCGAATGTAAAAGCCATATTCTCATCGATAAATTCCTTTACTTCACGGTTCGCTGTTTCTGCCTGGTTTTCATAGATACGAATGAGACGGCCAATATGCCTTTGTTCATTCTCGACCATATCGATGTATGTTTCGTCTTTCTTGAGTCCTCCACTGCGAGAATCATCGAAATGTGAGATTTCGACCCTATTTTTCGCATTAGAGTATTCAGTTGGGTCAAACTTTGGCGCCAAAGTCGTTGATGTTGTGGTATTAGAAATTTCAACTACCTCGTCAGGTAGTAATCTATCATAACTATTCTTTTTATCAAACGGGTCGGGTAATGTCACTGACGAGGTTCTATCCGACATAAGCCAATAGACATATTGGTTGAGTTTGTATGTTTTATAATACTCGCGATAACTGAGTCGGTCATTCTTCGCAATACCCGAATGAAGAACGTCCTTTAATTGTGACGGAAAACGACGATTCAGTTCGTTGATTTGTTGGGTAAATGTTTGAAACATATCGACCAATTTCAAGTAGGGCACGTTTCGTATATTGTCGCCAAAGCTCTCGAGAATATTCTTGATGTCGTTGTATATCTTGAAAAGGTCGTTTTTCACTGCTTGGTCAAATTTATATTTATAACCCAGTTCATTTTGACGGCTTTGTGTAAAGCTGAGCGTGTCTGACATATGTTGTTTTATATCTTCAAAGACCGTGTTAAAAAATAGAATATATTGCTTCAAGATTGGACGAATGACGTCCATTCTTATACCGGTTCCAACAGAATCATATACGTCGTTGATTTTATCATGTTTCTTTTGAATATCTTCTATTATTTTCATAAGACCATTTCCGGTGGAGGAAGAGTCAAACACGTCATCAAACACAAGCTTCAACGACAATAGTTCATTTTTGGCCAACGTTTGATTTTTCACGAAAAAGCGGTTGGCGTTCTGGTAAAACTGCCAGTCTGTGTATTGTTTATGCCAATTATCAATTTTAACTTGGATACGTTCGGCTGCTTTTGCGTCGAGGTTGAATACACTTTTTATGCCGACGGGAGCACCACCTCTCATTTCTGTCATCGTTGAACTCATCCCTGCCGCTGCCGCAGCGGTTGATACCTTGCCTGGAAGTGTATGCTTGTAAAATAGAGTATTGTTGTTATTTCCGTATGCGTTAATTACCAGATTTATGAGTTCTTGGGTTTCAGGGTCGTTACGTCGCGCCATCTCTCGGAAATATTCGTTTATTTCTTGAAAATTGATTTTATAACCGGTTGGAATGAACATCGCGAGAGGATTTAAATTCATGGAACCGGCGCGATGATACACCATTTGCTCGAATAAAGGAACGGTTGATTTCGGAAAATTTCCATCAACACGAGAGAATTTTCGAGTCTCTCTCGTTCGGTCGGCCGTGCCAGCGCCAGCGCCTTGTTCATTTACCGATATCTCTTTCAGAGGGTTGCGATTACTTACTTGTTCGACGAAATGGTCTATCCCAGAGTCGATGCCCGCAATCATATTTGTTATTGTGATATAGGGAGGTGGTGGTGGTGCATCTGTGATGGGTAATTTCATGGATGATGCCTTTTTCTTTTTTGAGGGTTTTTTTGAGCCGCCATCGCCATCGCCATCGCCATCGCCATCGCCATCGCCATCGCCATCGCCACCGGGAGGTGTTTTAACGGGGGGTGTTTTCGGCGGAGGCGGAGGCGTTGATGAAGGATTATCAACCAATTTTTGAGCATCCGGGTTCCAGTTTTGTAGAGCCCAATTCCGGAATACCGGCACTACATCTTCTATTTTATAATCAGTTTTTGGATTCGCTTGTTTTGCTTTAGAAGCGATATTGCCACCTATGGCAAAATAGTTATCTTGTAATATGGTTTTATCCGTTAATTTTGGATTTTTAAAAGCTGCCCAACCTATAATTATACTTTTAGGTAGTTTTAAAAATAAAGTAGCAAAATTGATACAATCTTCTACGCTACCAAGAGAATTCCTGTCTGGAACGTATGGATCTGGGTCTTCACCAATATATCTCATCGTGCTGAACGGAATAATTCTGAACACATTATCATATCTCGCGTCTTTGCTCAATTCATTTTTTATTTGACCCATTATATATCCTTGACCACTACCCCTGAGTAATTTAAATTCACTCGTTTTGATAACACCATTTTGTAGCTTTTGGGATAATCCGGTTTTTTCGCCATGTTTGAACTCATATGCTTTAAACATTTCCTGAGTCTGTGCTTGGTTTGCAGAATATGTAAAACCAATATGCTTATAACCCGCTTTAATTAGATAATCGATGGTCGCTTTTATGGGAGCAAAAATCTGTTTGTAGCTGGACTGCAAATCACCCCAGTTTCCGCTCCCTTCATGAACCTGGACAACACCGCCAGGCGTGATGAATTGGGGATTACTAGTTTTGCCGCGCAAACTGCCAACTACTGGGGGAAACCCTACCGGAGATATATCTGGCGTTAATGCCGTATTCTCAAATACAAATAATGCCGGTATTGGGTTTTGATTCTCCGGAATAGAACCCCAATGTTCTATTTTGTTGGTTGTGCTATCATTACAAAGATATAACCCTTTTTCAACCGTTTCATGCGGGGGAATGGCGATATTTATTTCGGTTTGATAATGTCCGCTCAGTATATCGTTACCGGTATGCCATATAATAGACGATAATCGGTATGTTTTTTCGTTGAAATTGAATACTGTTTCTGGCGTAATTGTTGATAAGGTAATATTTGGAAAATACGCGTATTTTGATATATCGCTGCCCCCTGGACCGACCGGCGGTTGTATCATAATATAGTCACCTGGAACATATGTAATGAACTCATCATACATACCTTGTAAAATAGGTCGTAAATTTGTGTCTTCATGAAAATCGAGTACGGTGCCTATCTTTTGAAATTTTACATCAGGGCTTGTTTTCAACGCTTGTAAAAGAGTATTGATTGAATGACTATTCTCTGGAAGTCTATCAAAAACATTATTAATATCCTGTATAATATCAACGCCAGCATTTTTTGTGAAACGAACATCTGTGGAAACAATAGCACCTTCGGAACTCGTTTTATGTGTTAATGACAATATAGCTGGGGTTTGATCGATGTATCGTTTGAACCAATCATCCAGAACTGCCTTATATGAAAACCCAACTCGCGGACGATTGTATAAGGTAGTTAAATTTGTTGATACTTCAGCTATATATTTATTTAAGGTGTCAATGCGTGTATTGGTTTTCACTTCATTAAATCGGCCATACAATGACGTTGTTGAAAACAATTGTAGGTTTCGAATAAATCTTTGCTTATCATGTAACATAGGCGGCGGAGGTTGACTACTGGACATTCCATCTTTTAACAAAGGTTTTGGTATAACATTGATTAACTCTTGTAATGAAGTAAATTTCACAGACTTGTGACGAATTAACGGTTCGATTTCAATTCTAATAATATTTTCTTCTGTCTTTGTCATGTTTGTTGGAGTCTCTGCTATCTTCAAAAAATGTTGGATTGTCTTATCACCACTTATTGATGGTGGGGTATTTCGACTCCATTCTAGTGTGTCGCTGCCGGCAGCACTACTGCCTGCGTTGGTGTTGTAGTATATATTTTTGTAACTTACTTGATACGTCCCAAAATTGATACATTCACTTATTTCATTAATGAACACTTGTGGATCTTGTTGTTCACCATTTAAACTTTTAAATACATTTGGTATAAGACGGTCGTCGGCTATGCCAGTGTTCTGACCATAACGTATAAACTGTGAAATATCAATCACTCTATTTTGTAAATCCAACGAGCCTTCGGATAAAACACGAAATGGATAACTTTTTTGATTATGAATGTGTGTACGAAGCGCATTTTTCAAAATATCACACTTTGTGATAGTATGCGTAGGTGGCGCATATATCCAGTCTCTATATATCTTCGTATTGAGCAACATCTGTAATGATGAAATGAACCAACATGTATTCGCCGGACCTCCACCATATCCATATATTGGATTATTTGATAAAAGGGCTTGGTCGCCTTTTATGTGCTCGTCTAATTTGCTCATATCTACCGCTCTTAGAAAGCCGACGTCGTCGTCGTCATCATCCATCTTCTTTACGACAGAATGACTATACTAATTATATACTCATTCTATTTTTCTTCTCATCAAATTACGCTTTGCTACATTATTTCGCCCCCCCACCGCCCCCGACCTTCGCCGGTTGTGACGCCTCAAACGTGTCATCTTTAAAGAGCTGATGATATTTCACCATCTCTAAATGGTCGGTTTCCTCCTTCTCCTTCTTCGCTTTTTCAAGTGTGTGTAATGCGTTACTGATTTCTAAATCCGATACCTTCTTTTCCGGTCCATGCTTCTCTTCGGTCATCGTATGAAGGTCCCTAAACTTTGACGGAATCACACAATACTTGCTATCTACATTCATGAGATGATCGACGACAATACTGAAACATGCGGTAATCACGAGTGCGTAATATATACTCCGTGTGCCCATCCAGCTCACAGCAAATACGAGCACCTCTTTGCTCATGAGGTATTTAATCCACGACTCGGTTGAAGAGTTCAAGTCAAGATTGATATATCGCGACCCAATATTCAAGATAATCATGACAAAACCGGCGAAAAATGTGCTTGTATTCAGATTATGGAAGAAGTTGTGGGCGGCGGTCAATACTTTCGAGTCCATAATATTGTTTGCCGGTGATTGTAGTGTAAAGAAGTTTGTTTTTCCGGAAAAAAGGTCTGTAAATGACTTCAGTGTGATTGGGGGTATGAGTGGTGATGATGCGATTGACCCCGGGGCTCCGCCAACTTGTGGTTTTGGTGCTCCGGGTGCGGCAGCGGCAGAAGGCATGGTGGCACCCGCACCCGCTTTCATCGATATTTTTGGCGTTTTACTTCGAGTTCGATGCTTATGTTTTGACATTGGAATACTGTAACTATTAGTATTACAATAGATTATTTCTTGCGCCCACGCGTCGTCGCTACTTGAATCGCCCGCGGAACGCATTTTTCAACTTTCGCATTCCTTGACGCGCACCTTTCTTGAATTTCTCTCGGATTTTGAAACCTTCACCCAGAGGATTATCGGGGTCTTCTTCGACACTCACTGGCGCCATAATCGGTTCTTGCGAACCCCATTTACTAAATATTTCTTTAAATATCGTTTTGATGTATTTGATTTTTCGTTGAAATTCGGTAGTTGGCTTGCTGTTGTCGCTATCGCTATCGCTGTCGTTGCGGTCATCACGGTCATCGTCGCTGTCGTAGGTGTCACGAAGGTCATAGCCACCCGCCTTTCCGCGGTAGGAGTTTGGACCTTCTTTCACATATGGCATATCCACTTTTTCGGACGTATTAAGATGAGCGGCGCTTTGTTTATAGGAAGTTGCCGCACCTGACGCACCAACAAGCGCACTTGGAGTATCGGCGGCCTTATCGGCCTTCTTCATTTGAAACTCATGTTCCTTCTGTTTTTCAATCCCATCCTGATATGCTCCGAATGCCGATGTCAAGACAACAATCGTAGCCATCAATACTAAAATCGCCACTGTTCGTAGTTCCATTTTTGATAATGACAAATAAATCAATACAATGAATAAAATGAATGAATACTACTGTCTATACTACGTCGATAAAAAAATATTTCACGAAGCCATTCCTGTGCCGTGCGTGCATACCCTAGCTCGAACCATGCGGCCGACCGCCGAAGTAATACGTAATTCCATATAAATACCGTTTTTCATCGTCGGTGTTATACGTGTCGTCATCATGCGGTAGTCTAAAAATATTGCGATTGGTATTGATTGCCGATGCGTCGGCTGGAAGATAGGAAAGTGAAGTCGGCGGTGGTGTTGTATCAAGTTTCGTCTCGTAAATCTTCGTATCTTTTTCAAATTTGATAATATCGGCGGTTCGTTGAACAATCGCAAGATATCCGAGTATCATTCGTAGCTCTTGAACAACGGATTCGCCTACACGAATCGTATGTAATAAGGCCGCATCATTCTTGGTTTGTTGTCGCATCGTCGAGAGAATTTCGTCGATACGTTTGCGAAATCCATAGACTTTACCATAGACGCTAAGATGTCGTTGTTTTAATCCATCGTTGTTTTTATAACGTTCATCTGAATTTACAGAGTCAAGAAGCTGGCTATATGTGCTATCGCTGCGATTATCCCCCGCGCGACCTGAGTTCAACGATTGAATATTCACCATTTTATCTGCGTTTGAATTCCCTGCGATGAGAGATTTATACACGAATTCGTCCTCCTTTGTTTTTTGAATGATGCTATTGTCTGCTTTTCGATCCGACAACGACAATCGCTGGCTTCTATCCGCCGTAATATCCGAAACTGTATTGAATAATACCTCCGTATTAAACCGTGCGAGGCAACGCGTGATATCGATGATACGATTGTTGATATCATTATACATGAGTGTTTTCATATCGCGAAAGTCGCCCACTTGGTATGTGTTATCGGTAGGTGAGACCCGAAATGTTCCGACTTTACCATAACTTCGTTTTACTGGATGATAGACACAATCGATGAAATACGTTGCACGTCTTCCATTTTCACTTGCGTTGGAATCATTCTTCGGCGCCTTTCCCGCAAAATTATATATCGTCTTTATATTCACCGTTCCAGACGCATCAATCAATTCGTTACTACCAAACATCGTGATGCTTCCAGCCCCGCTTCCAATCGAGCACTGTTTGCTTTTAAAGTATTTCTCAGTAAAATCGTTGCTATCTTCTTCGATGAATTTATTTGACCTCCGATGGTCTTTCCCGCTATCATCTCCCTGAATGATTTTGGGCATGCCGAGAGAAAATCCTTCACGTTCCGACGATGAGCTTGATAATGAAATTCCGCGCGTGAGCTCGTCTTTGTCGCTTAAGCCGGATGTTATCGAAAATTGAGCCGCCGACTCGGCGTTATTATTCCATAAGGATGATGCCAGCATTTTTTGAACCTCACCAAAATCACGGTTATTTTCCGTCATCCATCGAAAACATTCGCATGAAAGTATCACGACGCATAACAAAAGAAACAAAGTGTATTCTCGATACACCAATAATGCCACCAACCCGATGATGATTAGGATTTTTAGGATAGCATACATGACTTCGCTGTGAATCACGTTATGATAAATCCATGAGATGATATATTGAATAGAATACAGGATTTCCATCGAGTAAATGTACGATGACTACTACTATTATGCTAGATAATATAGACGACAATCGTTACGTGATGTGTCGTCTATATACATTTACGGTCGCATTCGCGCTTCGTGATTCGGCTCATTCGGCTCATCGGCTCATTCGCTCATCGGCTCATCGGCTCATTCGCTCATCGGCTCCTTCACTCAATCGCTCATCGGCTCCTTCACTCAATCGCTCATCGGCTCCTTCACTCAATCGCTCATCGGCTCCTTCACTCAATCGCTCAT
>Ga0172372_10004575_pt1 | contig 19579 bp, 16 predicted proteins | sample LakKiv5m_2_FD_114544 | JGI IMG/M metagenome (GOLD analysis project Ga0172372, IMG submission 114544) | Freshwater microbial communities from Kabuno Bay, South-Kivu, Congo - kab_092012_9.5m | ecosystem: Environmental > Aquatic > Freshwater > Lake | place: Democratic Republic of the Congo...
AAGTGGAAGCAGATTGGCGTCCTTGGAACAATCGAAGATTCACAGCTTCCATTCTTTATTCAATGGCTAACAGACGAGCACCCCTCATCCGATGGCAAAGCTGTCGCCGAGATAGTAAGAATTGAGATTTCTGGCGATGAAAAAACGATAGAAGGATGGTTAGGGTCAAATCCCAAAGGTGCATTCAGAGATGTGGAAGTCGTTTATAAGGATCCATCAGACTTTGACAGCGAGACCGGAATTATTTCGGTAACCATCGCTACACCTAACGGCGAAGTGATCTTAGACTAAGTTTGAAGTAAGAAACTTCGCCGCCCTAGCTCAGTCGGTAGAGCGTCGCTCTCGTAAAGCGAAGGTCGCGGGTTCGATTCCCGCGGGCGGCTCACAGAACCGAACCTGCAGGATTTATTGATGCATTTCTTTACTCAAATAAAAACTTGCAAAAACATTAGATTGATCCCAATAATAGTTTGCGCCATCGCAAGTAAACCAAGATTAGGTAAAGTTTGTATCCATGGTCTTTGTGTTCATTCAAATGCTCAATCAGCAGTTCCATCACGAAAGCTTTATTTAACATAGAGTTCTCAGAGATTTGATTGACACTATCCACAAGTAGCTCTCGTAACTCGTTACGCAAAAGAATTCCAACGGGAGAGACTAATCCAACTTTCTTACCCTTTGTCACAAGATTTGGAAGTTTATCCTTGTACGCTTCGCGAAGAATATACTTACCAGAGATTCTTCGACGCTTCAATTGGTCGGGAACAGTAAATGCAAACTCTACAAATCTCTTTGACAATAGAGATGGTCGTGCCTCTACACCATGGGCCATACTTAAGCCATCCATCAACACGTTTGCGTTATCAAAGCAAAAAGTTCGTAAATCGGCATACTGAAATCTTTGCAAGTTTGATGCTTCACCAACCAAGTTTCTGAAGTGACTCAAGTGCTCCCGAAATGGATCGTATTCGTTTTGGATATAAGAGTCATTATGCAAGAGTTTATGTAATTCTTCACCTGAAAAAATGCTGCGCCAAAAAAAGTGCCTTTTCTCAAGAGGCAATTCTGATCCAGCAGTGAATTTCTGGTACAACCAACTAAAAGGATAACGAGAACCGCTATTTGGAATCAAGGGATTTATTCGTTGTGCAATATGTCGAATAAAAGAAGGAGTAAATCGTTGATATTTAATGGCAAGCGAATCTGCCAAATAGGTCGAGTAGCCAGCGAATAACTCATCCATCCCCATACCAGTCAGTGTAACTTTAAACTTTTTCCCTGCTTCCCTAAAAAGAAAGTATTCAGCAAGACCAGCAAAATTTGCGTTGAGTGAGTCCGTGTGCCAGACCATGTCGTCAAAAATCGATTCTATTTCATTATCAGCAACAAAGTATTGGTAATTATTGAAAGTTTGAAGTTTTTGAATCTTTCTTACTTTTTTCGCCTCGTCAAAGTTGCTATTGGAAAAGCCAATAGTAATAGTATCTACAATATCTTCAGATTCAGACATCAATTCGCTAAGAATTATGTTTGAATCGACACCCGCAGATAGCAATAGCGCTACCGGCACGTCGGAAATTAACGAGGACCTCACAGCAACCCGCAGCTCATCTCTGAGGTGTTGGAAATGATCCTGATTGTTGGCGCACTGGGAGCAGGTCTTAACAGCCAAGTTCCAATAATTAGACTTTGTAATCCCGTTCTGATTGAACTTTACATGTTGGCCTGGTTCTACTTGCTTTATGCTCACCAGGGGAGTCTTGGGGCTAGGTATGTAGAAGTGGGTGAAAAAATCAATCAAGGCATCTGTATTGACTGATTTCTTCAAACCAGGATATCTAAGCAAGGACTTTATCTCAGATGCAAATATCATGACGTCCGCATCTGACGTGTAATAAACAGTTTTTATCCCCATGGGATCTCTAACGATATGCAGCGTCTTGTCTCTAGAATCCCAAATTGCAAGAGCAAAAAAGCCATCTAGTTTTTCCCATGCCAATTCTCCGTACTCTAGATAGCATCGTAAGACGACTTCTGTATCGCCCTTTGTTGAGAACTTGTGACCTGTCGATTCTAATTCTTTACGAATTGCAAGATAGTTGTATATTTCTCCATTAAATGAAATTGTTACAGTTCCTGATTCAACTTCCCTCGTCATTGGCTGAGCTGATTCTTCAACCAAATCAATTATCGCTAAACGATTGTGAGCCATTCCAACATTTTTAGAGAAAAAAGTTCCTTGACCATCAGGACCCCTATGCTTTAAGCAATCTTGCATCTCAAGAATCAAACTCTCGGGAATCGTGGGTCTATTAAAGTCTACTATTCCAGAAATACCACACATGATTTAATTCTTACTTAACAAAAAGCCATACTGAAATGGGAGTTTATCTCCATTTAAGATAGATCCATCCAGCTCGACTTCCTCTAAAGAAATGGCTCCATCTCTACAGGCAACTACTAGGGAACCGCTTCGCCTGCCAAGGACCCTCCCGGGTACCCCGCGATAGTTTTCTGGCAAGACTTTGGCCCTCCATACGGTCACTTGTAATCCTTGGACTTTAAAGAATGCGCCAGGATATGGCTTGTTCAAAGCTCGAACAAGATTAATTATTGCTTGGACATTACTATCCCAATCTATCTCCCCATCTTCTGGGTAGCGCTTTGCCCACCTAGTAACATCATTTGCCGACTGGAGTGTTCCGGCGGGCAGAGTCCCACTTTCGGCAATTTGGGAGAGCACGCCTGGAACCAACCTAGAGAAAATAGCCAGCACTTTATCGGTAACTTCTCTTGCAGTATCAGTTGAATCAATAGAGTAGTTTTCACTTGCCAAAATCTCTCCGTCATCGACTCCAGCTGTGAGTTTAAGGACATAAGCAGTTCCAGAAGTTTCACCATTTATCAACTGCCATGGGATTGGGGAAGCACCTCGATATTTCGGTAACGATCCACCATGACAGTTTATAATTCCTATTTCTGGGATATCAATAATTGAACTGGGAATTAATTTACTGTATCCAGCACAGACAATTAAGGCAGGCATAAGATTTCTTACAAACTCAATGTGCTCATGGCATTTGGGGTTGCCAACAATTTGGTAGTCTAATTGAAGCTCCTTCAGCAGGTCTATAGACCTGCAATCCTCTGACTCTAGGAAAACATATAATGGCAAATACCCAAGAGAATGAATTGCCCTAAAGACCGTGAGTCCTCTTTCTCCCTTTAAGTACAAAATGAATCTTCGATTTATCATATTGCTTCAGACTTGATGGCTGACATATCCGCGACCTCCAGGCAAGACTCGCTTCTCAATTTGAGAAATCTTGAATGACTTTGGATCGATGCTTTCGATCAAAGTTTGGATCGTAACCAACCGGTACCCCATATCTTCCAGCTTATCGATGATTTGTGTAAACAATTCCCGCTTTAATATTCCTTCATAGTAATCATGGATGCACCAAATATTGAATTCTGAATCAAGATGTTTAAGAAACTCCTCTATAATCTCGTCATCAGACTTTCCCTTCAAGTATCCTGGGATTTCATGCAGACAGGGCAAGTTAAATGGAACTTGAAGTGTCCTGGCCTGTTTCCCCTCAATTGATGGGAAGTAAGGAAACTTGCCGCGCGTATCTGCCAAATACGAAAACCCAAATGAGTCTATGGCTGATAAGTACTCAATCGATGTTCTCCAATTGGGCGCCGCAGAACTTTTGGGTCTGAAAGAAAGATAACTTTCAAAATAGTTGACAGCTGAAAGCGTGTCATTCAGTAATTGTTCTAAAGGAGAACTCCAAACGTTTTCTGCCCACCAGAAGTGATCCCAACCATGAATACCCAATTCATGCCCCCGATTCACTATTTCCTTCAACACAAATGGGTTATCAGCGCCTACATGACCACCTATGCCAAATAGCTGCTTGCAAATGTATTTCGGCCCAAAACCCTTTAACATAGAGGAGAATTTCATTCTCTTTATCCGTGACCAATACCCAACCTCTTTTGCCCTCTCGATATTCTTACCGAAACCATCAGGTCCCATGGTTACAAAGAATGTTGCTGAGACCTTCTTCTCGTCGAACAAGTCCAGAAGAAAGGGAACTCCTCGAGATAGTCCGATACCAAAGTCAACACCACATCGGATAGCAATTGTTTTTGAATTTATTACCTTATCCATAGACCGAAGTTTCCAATAACAAAGAATCCCGTACGACGAGCCAGAGCCCTCGACCCCGAATTTCTGCAGTAAGCAGTGACAAAACAACCACGAAAGACTTCGTCTAGGAAGAACTGAGTTTGACTCTTTCCAATTCCCGTCTCTCTATACCCTTCCCTAACGAGCCAGGTGATGTTAGGAAGAAACCCAAGAACCTTACGGGAATATACGACACCAACCAATAAACCATCTAGAAAAGCTCCAACAGCCATATCTGCTTTCTTGATATTACTTAGTCTTTTTTGGAAAAGCTCGTCTTTAGGAACCACTTCAGTAAGTAGAGCTAAGTCCTGATTGATAACTTGAAAACTTAAAATATTATCTCCTATATAGAAATCTACAGTTTAGTTCCCGAGGCTCGCCAAGAAACACCAGCGTAATGCTCAATGTAGACATCCGAATAACGTGAAGGATCAAACCAATCCTCAATAGTCTTGCGAGGTATGAAGTGTTGCTGTGGAGCGTTTAGCTTGTCATAAACGTTCATAACATTCCTCTCGAAAGAGAGTCTTCGGAAATTTGCGAAGTATCCGGAGTATGGAAGTCGAACCAAGGGAAGCAAGTAGAAACTATAGACAATTGGGTATAAGAGAAACGTAAGCACCCTCGCAATAACCAGAATCCTAGAGTGTTCTGCATCAGCTAAGAATCTCTTTCGAATTGGCTCGACAAACCTCTCCATAAGGAAGTTTCCCTCTTTAGCATAAGCCCAAATAATCATTCGACCACCAGATTTCAAGTGCCTTTCTAGATTCTTAAATGTAACCGACGGAGCATCCGTGTGATGAATTACTCCAACGCAGTTCACGACATCAAAACTCTCACCAAGCCACATGTTAGATATATTATCTTGAACAAACTCGATGTTCGTGAACCTCAACGTATCAGAATTGCGAGAGGTAGCAATCGCCTCCAGATCTACCGCAACAACCCTTTTTGCAAAATGAGCATACATTTCAATCTGAATTCCTGGCCCACTGCCGGCGTCTAGTATCGTCTTGTCCTTAAAGTCTGAAGGCTTGTTTGGAAAAATCCACTCATTATAAAGCCATAGAAAGTCACGCAAAGACTTGCCGGCAACTTCGTGCTGAATACGCCAGACATCTGTAGATCTGTTGTTCAGGAAATTTTTCATTTTATCCTCTCAACGTTTTCGACCTTAGCAATCATACTGATCAACAACTTCAAAGCGAGAGAGAGCGCGATACCATAACTCCATTCCATTGGATAACTATATCTTGGTTGAGAATACTCAACCAGGGATACAATACTTGCTTGTACAAAGATTCCTAGAGTCAGTAAGAAAATAAAGAAACACAAATCTCTATCAGTGCCTCTAGTTCTAAAGATTAGAAAGGGCGAAATGAAGAAAATTAGTAAACTCATTATTGATAGCAATGCCCAAATCCACTGTTGATTCAAAAATTCGTTGATAATTGAATAGATTTTTACATTCGCTGTTTCCTCAAAATCAATTGTCTCATGCACAAGATTTCCTGATTGACTACTTGGTTCCAAAATTTGTATACCCTCAGGGAGGCGAGTCGCATCGGCAAACTCTTTGGCCATCGAAGTAAGGAGTGCGTTATTCCTCTCGGGGGAAAAAGCTCTCTCAAGGTAAATAGTTTTCACCCGATTTGCCATATTATCAAGCTGATCTCCTACGCTTAAACTCGATCCGTAGTAGTAAACCATCATGACAAGGTATCTTTTTATAAACTGTTCCGGATGTGCTTTCAGGGTGTCGAGTGCCAGCTTTTCCATCCAACTTCTCCAACTTTCTCCACCCCAACCGTCTGTGACTTCAGCAATCTCTGTGTGTGGATCGTAATAATGACTCTTTAGGTAGATTGGATAAAGTTGAGAAAAGCTCCAAGAATTTTTCAAAGTAGCAAGGTCTCTACTCCCATATCGATTTATAGTTTCGACATTCACCCGCCTAATTGCACTATTGATAGAGCTGGGATATAGAGGATTTGTTTCCCAAAATGGATTAGTGACTAAATTTATCTCGACAACGTCTTGATTTCCAGGTGATACAGTTCCAATTGTTGCATAATTGTAAGCAGCCTGTGAGATTAGTATTGACGCAAACGGCAAGAAAACTCTTAGTACCAAATAAATATTCTTACGAGTGCTGTATACGAAGAAGGCAACGCAAGTCAAAACCGCAACAATGAAATATCCCCCAGGTCGAACCAAAACAACCAAGCCGCCAACTATCGAAGCTAGCATTAGTGTGCTTGGTTGACTACGGATTAGAAAGAATCGAAACAATAGGGTAAAGAAAAGCACATTCAAAGAAGTGTATATGCTCTCTGTAAGCATGGCTGTGTCATGCTCTTGTGATTGCCAATCAACATAAAAAGAAGCGAGGAAAATTCCCGAAATTAGTCCTACAACGCGATTGAACTTAAGAATCGTATATAGAAGAAAGGCTCCGGAAAGGTATGAAAATACAGTTTGTGCTAGGACGAGGGAAATCAGAGAGTCACTAATGTTAAAAACAAGAAAAAGAAACAAAGGATAACCGGGAGTTCGATAGTTGAACTCAGGAGTAGCGTCTTGCGAAATCTCTTCAAACGCGGAATAGTAACTAGCAGAGTCCGGGTGCACTATCGGGATAGGGTAATCGATAAAGAACCACAAACGGCCGAGAAGGAAGACGAGCGAGTAAAAGAACATGCTTGATGGAATAATCCGTTTGGAGTGGATTGTTAAGCGTAGACGAGACAAGAAACTTCTATTGTCTTTGCTCGTGAATCTATTCTGAACCTTAGCCATATGTCTAGTTTTTCAACTGGATATGATCCAAAACTATATAAAGATAATTTTTATTGTTCCTAATTATTGACTGTCGACTTAGTACCGAAAAAGCAAATAGACCCAGTAGTAGAGAAACAAAGGAGACAATTGCAAGAAAGAGGACCGAAGAGGAATTGCTTAGATAAATACCTTCACGATTTCCAGAATTCATTAAGTTTTCGACTACCAAAGCAAGAGTAAAAATAGTTCCCAAACAAAATGCTGCTGCAAAAACTCTAAATGAATGATAGAAGAATACCAATTTTAATAAACTAGAGAAAACCTTGTAAATGTATTTCAGTCTAATATAGGAATCACCATTCATTCGGGCGTGAAATTGCGCTGGAACTTCTCCGTATCGCATTCCTTTCATTTTTGCATCATAAAGGGCTTGCTGTGGAGGGTTGTAAGTAGAAGGAATCTCAAAGAGACTCAGGTAGTACCTACCAAAACACATTAGTCCTGTTTGTGCGTCAGTTATTTTCCAGCCGGTCATTCTCCTCATCAGAAATGTAAAGAAACGGTTACCTAGTTTGCGAATCATAGGCATGCGATAGTTGATACTGCCAAGAAAGCGGGATCCATAACAGACGTCCAACTCTCCCCTTATAATTGGCTGTATCACAGGTATAATGTCGTGCAAATCATGCTGCATGTCAGCATCGAATTTAACGAAGATATCACAGTTCAAATAATGAGCAATTTCCATTCCTTGTCGCGTTGCAGACCCCAATCCTCTGTTTGATGGATTTAAATAGAGGGCATCAATCGGCAAGTTTGCAAGTTCATCTTTGGTGCCGTCAGTAGATCCATCATCAACAACGATTGTAATAATCAAGAGGTCAGACGCCTCCTTGGATTTTCTAAACTCCTCAATAGATTGAATCACATGACTGATATTGTCTTTTTCATTAAAACATGGAATAAAGAGACCAACCGTCGTTTTCTTATTCAAGATTCAGTTCCTGAAAGAATCTCTTGACTCTCCTAGCTACAAATTCGGTTTCAGAACTAGTTTGTACTGATGATATCGGAAGAGACACACATCTTTGGCTAAACTCTTCAGTATTAGGAAGCGATAATTCAAGCGTCTCATATGCAGATTGCTTGTGAATAGGTGGGTCAAAGTGAACCGACGCCCCAATTCCGTTTTCATTTAGATAAAGCACGAGTCTATTTCGAATCAATCTGGGCACCCTTATAATAAACATTTGATATGAATGTCTATTAGAGTCCAAAATTGGAGGTAGTGATATCTCATCAATATCCGACAAATAACCAGCATATTCTGAAGCCACTATTTGTCTTCTTTTGTTCATTTCTAATACCCTCTTGAGCTGTACTACACCAAGAGCAGCTTGTAAGTTTGATAACCTAAAATTGTGACCCGGAACCACAGCATTCCGGTTCCAACTAAAAGTATTTCCTTCTGCATCAGTATAACTATTCTTTACGATTCCGTGACCGAGCTTCATGCGTAACCAAGAGGACAGTTCGTCAAAATCTGTCGTGACCATACCACCTTCTGCAGTTGTCATGTTCTTAGTGGAATAGAAAGAGAAAATGCCAATACCAAAAGAGCCAGCCAACCTCCCGTTAATCGAAGCACCCAGGCATTCAGCGGAGTCTTCAACGATTAGGACTCCAGAATCTCTCGCCAATGTAGCAATATCCTCCATAGGTGAGGGTAGACCAGCCATATGTACGGGCATTATTGCGACAGTTCTCTTATTTATTAATGGCTTAATGTCATCGACCCTTATGTTGCCACTTCTGGGATCAACGTCCGCAAAAACCGGGGTCAACCCGGCATTCAAAACGACATTTGCCGAAGCAACAAAACTCATCGATGGCAGAATAACCTCACCTGAGCCAAACTTCTCCTTTAGGTATGAGAACACCAAGAATGCGGCGGAGGTCCAAGAATTCATCGCAATAGCGTGTTTGACTCCGACAAGCGCAGCGAAGTTAGCTTCGAACTGTGAGACATGTGAACCGTGGGACAGCTCGCCTTTCCTCAGTACTTCAGCGACTACCTCAATTTCTTCCCTACTTATGTCAGGAAGACACAAGGGAATCTTAGTTACCATAAATCCTTCTCCATGACTCAACGTATTTGCCAACACCATATTCAATGTCTCGAGAAGGTTGGTATTCGAGTAATTCAACCGACTTTCTCATACTAAGAGTGCCACGCTTCGGTCGAATCAAACCAGGCATATGCTCATCACTTTGACCTACAACTACAGAAGTATCAGGCAAGTGCCTCTTGATTTCCTGTGCAAATTCATGAATAGTCCTTGCCGAACCACGGGTCATGTTAAAGGTTTGATTCAGACCATTGTCGCTTGTGGTGGCATGGACTATCCCCTGAGCCACATCTTCCACAAATGTAAAGTCGAGAAGTTCCTGAGGATCGTTAACACGTAATGGTATTCCCTGAAAAGCATTTGCCATGAAGATTCCAGTAACTCGCAAGTTTGAATCAAATGGTCCATAGACGGCTGACGGGCGGATAATCGTGTACGGAAGTTGAAACTGCCTATTGAATGACTCAACCAAATATTCTCCACCAAGCTTTATCGCTCCATAAGGATCTTTTGGCTTCTTGGGCGATTCTTCCGTGGGCTCGTTGTCTTCAAAGTCTCCATAGACCATACTCGAAGAAATGTATGTATAGCGTTTTAGTGATTCTAGATTCTTCATGCATTGTAGAAGATTTGCATTTAAAAGATATATGGAATTAACCGCTTCACCAATATTACTTTTGCACTGGTCGGCAACAGAACTACCGCCTACATTTATGACTATTTCAGGTTTGTGCATTTGTAGGATTTCCAGAACTTCCACAGCTTGAGAGGCGTCAATTCGGTAGAATTTAGTTAGGCCTGTCAAAAGTTCGGTTTGTCTGTAGTAAAAATTTCTTTGATAGAGGTCCCACTGTTCTGGCTTGTACATAAATAGCGCATCAATTCCAATGACCTTCCAGCCTAGTTGAATGAGCAACCTAGAAATGTAGGATCCAATGAATCCATGAGAGCCAACAACTAGAGCTGTTCCAGGCTTATTTCGGGCGCGCACAATTCAATAATAGCGTATCAACCCTATTGGGCGTGGTTATCCTCATTTTCCTATCGTTCAGTATGCAGCTCTCAGATTTCTCCGCTGAGCCAACCAAAAGATTGGCTCAGCTTCTCTGAACTATCTGTCAAGACTCCTATAGTTTCTAATCAAATTCTTCTCAAAACGAATTACACTGTCAATAATTTCAGACAAATTGTATTCTCTCTCCCAGTTTAAGAGTTTCTTGATTTTTTCTGTCTCAGGCAATCGATGTAACATATCTTCATATCCATCGGGATAGGCATCTTTGTAAGGCACTATTTTTATTTTTGATTGAGAATTGGCAATACTCTTTACTTTCACAGCTAAATCATAAATTGAAATAGGGTCATCACTTCCTATATTGAACACATCGCCGTGGGCTAAGCGTGAATTCATTAATCCAATCAGAGCTCGGGTAGCGTCACGAACGTCGCAGAACGTACGAGTTTGACGACCGTCACCAAAAACCATTAATGGCTCATCGTTCAATGCGGCTCGGACAAATCTTGGGATGACCATTCCATGCTCAGCTAACTGTCCCGCTCCCACAGTATTGAATAGTCTAGCGATGACGAAATTTAGTGGTCTTTTTTCATTCAACATTGCATAAGCAACACTCTCCAAAAGTGCCTTCGATTCGGCATAAGACCAACGAAAAAACTTAGTTTGACCTAGAATTCGGTCGGAGTCCTCTTTGATACTTTCGTTGTAGATTTTTCCATAAACTTCTGAAGTACTAGTGATTAGTACTCTTCTTTCAAACTTCTGACATGCCTTCAACACATTGATGCCTCCAGAAATACTAGACTTCAACGCTTCGATTGGATCTGACATTACTTTCATAACGCCGACCATTGAAGCTAAGTGGTAAACTTGGGAACTCCATTCAACCAATTGGTCAACGAGCACTGAATCGCAGATGTCACCGTGAATAAATTCCGCTTCACTATTTCTCCCTCGAAGGGATCCTCTTGCCGAGTTATTGTCAAGGATACAAACCTTGTTCCCCGTCTCGACAAGAGAGTTGACAAGGTAAGTGCCGATAAACCCAGAACCACCAGTAACTAATATATTCAAACAAACCCCTTCGCCGAGAGTAAAGGAAAGTCAACAATTAACATTTAGAGATACTATCGCTTTGTGTGCGGAATAGCAGGCGTATTTTACTTCAATCGAGGAGAAAAACTTGACTCTCGAGACAGAGATAAAGCGCAGCTACTACTTGAATCTATTTTGCATCGCGGACCCGACGACAGCAATGTCTGGCTAGATAATTTTTCTAGTTCGATTTTAGTCCACGCACGATTAGCTATTCGCGATCTAACTATCTCAGGAAGACAGCCCATGCTGACTTCTTGTGGAAATTTTGCAATCACTTACAATGGAGAATTGTATGGAGACGAAGGATTAGCGCTAATAAGTAGCAAAAGTAGAGCGCTACTTCGGGGCACTTCTGACACGGAAATCTTACTCGAGGCCTTGGCCCAAAACAATACAGAATCCGTCCTTAGATCTTTAAATGGAATGTTCGCCCTAGCTTTTGTAGATCGAAACAACAAAACATTAACTCTCGCTCGTGATCGCTTTGGAGAGAAACCGCTTTACTACCATTTTAATGCGCACCGAGTAATTTTTGCTTCCGAGCTGGCGGCCTTAAGTAATTTTGGTGACTTCAGTAAAGAATTGGATAGAGCTGCCTGTGCAGCTTTCATGAGACATAACTACTTTCCGGGTGATAGAACTGCTATTAAAGGGGTTTATAAATTACCTCCAGGCAGTTATCTGGAGTTTTCTCGAGACGGAACAAACCAACTTCACAAGTACTTCGTCGCTCAGGAGGATTTCGGCAAAGATTCATTTAAAGACAAACAAGCCAGCTTGGAAGATCTAGAAACTGTTTTAAAGCAGTCTATATCCGAACGGTTGATTTCTGATGTGCCAATCGGCTGTTTACTGTCAGGAGGAATAGATTCCTCACTCGTTGCAGTCATGATGCAGGAACTGAACAGGGGCCCAATAGACACCTTCGCAATTGGATTTGAGAATAAGGAATTCAATGAGGCACCCTTTGCGAGACAGGTGGCAGAGAGGTTAGGCACAAACCATCACGAGCTATATGTCACAGAGAGGGATGCACTTGAGATAGTGCCGGAGTTGAGTTCAATCTATTCAGAACCATTTGCCGACTCTTCGCAAATTCCAACGGTTCTAGTTAGTAGATTTGCAAGAGCTGCGGTACCTGTAGTTCTAACGGGTGATGGCGGTGATGAGATGTTCGCTGGCTATACCAGATATGCGAAGTTGCTTGAGTTGGAATCTCCAAAGCTAGCTAGATTAAGAAAGATTGTATCTGCGGGAGAAATTCAGAGGCTCTCGAAGATAATGCTGGAAACACTCCCAGAATCATTCTTTGAAAGAGTATTCGGAATTCAAAATGCACGTAGTAAGAGCGAAAGATACTTTCAAAGTTTCATTTCGAATCCGTCAATTGATATTTATCGTGCCATGGTCAGCCACTGGCCTAATCCCACCGAGATAATAAACACTTCAAGCGAGTATGTGCATCCAGCATGGAGCAAGGATTTCTCCAAAGGCATCAAAAGCAGATTGGATTTGATGCGATTGATAGATATTTGTACATACCTACCAGATGACATACTTGTTAAAGTGGATCGGGCTTCTATGTCGGTAGGTCTGGAAACACGGGCTCCATTTCTAGATCCAAGAGTATTTTCGATAGCATCAAGGCTACCCAGTAGCTCCTTAATGAAAAATGGGGAGCTTAAAGCGCCATTGAAAGATCTCGCTTACAGGTTGATCGGCAAAGATATAATGGATCGAAAGAAGATGGGATTTGGAGTTCCGCTAAGCGCTTGGCTTAGGGGGCCACTAAGGGACTGGGCTGAGGACTTAATGAGGCAGGAAAACAGGGGCGATTTATTCAACGAGCTCCTGTTGAGGACCTACTGGGAGCGACACCTGTCGGGAGAAGATTGGGGATACTGGATTTGGAATTACTTGATGTTAAAGGATTGGTTATCGCGCCAATCTCGAATATCAGTTTGAAGATTAGGCGTTAATGAAATTCATAACATTGATAAGAAAGGCGATGCGGCGCCTAATACCCCTAAGTTACAGGATTAGAATTGCTAACTTAATACGTAGGATTTTGGACTTACCGAGAAATCTGCTCGTGCGACTTGTTAACTTACCAACACACTTAGAAAACTTTGTCAGAAACAGGGTAGCAACCAAATTAAAGCAAAATTTGTTAGCTGGAACATTTTATAGGCCCATAGATAAAATAGTTAGAATTCTCTTAGAGTTAAATTTCAGTAAGAATCTGAAGCATTTTTACGAAAACGAAGTAGACCTTTATAGGCCAAACCCAAAAAAAATTATGTTAGTTATTGGCACACTTGGAGGTGGCGGCGCTGAAAGGCAACTTGTACTTTTAGCAAAACGCTTGAAGGCGGAAGGCTGGGAACCCGTAGTTGTTGTTAACCATCTTGGTAAACCTGAATTTCGAACTTTAATGCCACTACTGATCCACGATTCAGTCAGAGTTCTAGATTTGGACAGTTTCAAATATAGTAAATCGAACTTTTTTCCAGACAAGTCCGCTATCCCTATATTTGATGCCTCTTTTCGGTTGGTTGAAGTAATAAGGTCTGAGCGGCCACAGATTGTTCACTCTTGGATGGACTACGCAAATTGTGAAACATTGCTAGCCAGTCAGTGGATAAGGATTCCTAAAATAGTACTGGGGATAAGGAGTATTAGTCCAGACAATTTCCCTCTTTGGAGCCCCGCATTCCGCCCAATCTATCGGAGAGTACGAAGGGGAAACGTCTCACTTGTTTCGAATTCTGAAAACGGGAAACGCTCCTATACAAAATGGCTTGGACTAGATGACATAGATGTGATTCCTAACGGAGTAGTACTCCCGGTTGAATCTAAAGAAGTACATCCAGTTACTTTGGAATATCGTCAGAAGCAGAATGTGATTGGTTGCCTACGTCTCAGTTGGGAAAAAGGCCCTGATTTATGGGTGGAAGTAGCAAGATTGGTTTGTAGGAATAAGCCGGATGTTCACTTTCACCTCTTTGGCGAGGGTCCTTTAAGGGAAAACCTAGAGAAAGCGGTTTCGCAGTCAAATCTTGAGGGTCGCATTACCCTTCACGGGTTCCTAACAAATCCTTGGACCAAACTTGATTGGGACCTACATCTATCTACCTCACGCATGGAAGGAATGCCTAATGTTGTTATGGAGGCATCCGTTCATCGCATTCCCACCGTTGCCTTCAAAGTCGGTGGTATTCCCGAAGTATTGGGTGAGGATTGCGAACTTTTGGTAAACCCCTTTAATACTGAAGATATGGCGACAACAATGATCAAGATCTTGGAGTCACCCAATCTTCGACTATCCAAGGCAAATGAAGCCTGGACTCGCGTAGTGGAGGACTTGAACATAGATTCCATGACCTCACGATATATTTCAGTCTACGAGCGATGAAATGGACAAAAATTTGAAGAATTATTGGTTTGGAGCCAATTGGAGGAACTTCGTAAGATTTCACTTTAATGAAAAATCCCTAATTCATGCAAAACCAAGATTTCAAGAACTTTTCGAACCAATTTCAGTACAAGGAAAGTCACTCTTAGATGTTGGGTGCGGAAGCGGTATCCATTCTCTGGTGGCTTTGGATTTTGGTGCATCTCAGGTGGTAAGTATTGATATAGATGAAGATTCCGTTAGGGCAACTTCAGAGATAAAGCGCAAATTCGGCAAGGATTTTCATCAGAAATGGAAGGTGCAAAGAACTTCTATTTTGGATGATTCGGCCGTTGAGTCACTTGGGAAATTTGATGTTGTCTATGCATGGGGAAGTTTGCATCATACGGGAGATGTGTGGCGAGCTATTAGAAATGCAGCTAACTGTGTTAGCGACGACGGCTACCTTGCATTAGCCTTATATAGCAGAGATGTAACTCCAGTCCCAAGCCATGAGTTTTGGATGGAAAAGAAGAAGGTTTATGTAACAAGTGGATTTCTTAAACGTCGAGCTTTTGAAATTTGGTATGTCTGGCGATTTTACATGAATAAGAGAGCATGGAATCTTTTTAAAGTTTCTAAAAGGTTCCGCAATCACAAACGAGATCGTGGCATGAGTTTGCTAGTAGATGTTAGAGACTGGCTCGGGGGTTGGCCCATGGAGTTTGTTGGCGACAAAGAAGTTCAAGTATTTCTCAAGAACCTTAATTTCAGTTTAATCAAGATGATTACTGGCAAAGCTAATACAGAGTTTGTTTTCAAAAAGAATTAGATGAGTTAATTTAGTTTGGCAAATTTAAATGCCAAGCCCAAGTTTTTGCTAGAGCATCAGATAATGGTGTTGGTTCAATAGGTTGAGTTAGGTTGGGTTCTATACTGCCATCAGCGGCGCTCGTCTTAATGTCTCCTAACCTTCCAGGAAAACGATTTATTGAAAGTTTCTTTCCAGCGACGTTTTCAATAGCCAAAATAAGGTTGTTCAGTGAGATAGTTCTATTGAAGGAGACTTCTACTGGTTTAGAAAGACTTGATCTATTAATTACAATGTCCATCACGGCCCTAGTCAAGTCTTTCACAAAAGTAAAGTCGCGAGACTGTTCGCCATCGCCGTGTATTGAGAAAGGTTCATCTTTCCTTAAGCATTCCATTATCTTGGCTATTACAGGTGGGTTACTTACGTTGATTCTGTGCCTAGGGCCAAATACGTTGAAAAATCTAAATGTGCCACCCTCCAAGTTTCGTTGAGTTTGATAAGCAGAGTGCAGCATTTCCATAGCTGCTTTCGACACGCCATATGGACTTATGGGTTGGTAAGGATTACTTGGTGAGCCGTGAAAACCATAAACGCTAGAACTGGAGGCGATAAAAACAGGTATTTGTGCTCTGGAGCAGGCATCCAAAACAACGGCCGTCTTTGATACATTTTCAGTAAGAGAAAGATCAGGGGTTTCCCACGAGTCGGGAACAGAAGGTTTAGCAGCAATATGTAATGCCAGATCGACTTTTGATGTGAGCTCTCGGACAAGATTGGTATCACCAACGTCACCAACCCTTTCCTCAAAATTCTCAAATTTGAAATCCTCGGAAGAGGGTGACTTGTCAAGCCCAACTACCTCAATCCCTAATGAAATGAATTCTTCTACGAGGTGGGAACCTATGAATCCACTTGATCCAGTAACCAATATTTTGCGAATGTCTCTTCCCACGGGGATACGATATATCAGTGGTAAATGCTGAGCGTACGCAAAAAGTTAGAAACGCTCAAAGTGTGGATGTGTTGATAGCAATCTCCTCTTTGCAATTCGGGGGAGCTGAAATACAGGCTCTCTTATGGGCGAAAAATCTCAAGAGAGAGGGGTTCTCGGTATTCGTTGTTTCGGTGCTTCCAGGTTCCCTCAAAAGCACTCTCGAACGGGAAGATATTCCATATCGAATTCTTGTTAGCCGACCAAAGAGTCGATTCATGAAGCTTTTTGCCTTCATCAAGAGTCTCCTGCTACTTAATAATCTCATAAGGAAAAAAAAACCCAGGAAGTTAATAACATTTTTGTATATAGAAAGTCTGCAGGCTTCAATTTTAAAATTGATCTTCAGGAGTGACTTTCATTTGTATATGGGAAGACGCGCTGATTTTGGGTACGGGGAACGCGGCAAATTGCAGAATTGGATTTTACATTTCGGTTACCAAAGAGCAGAACGTGTATTCACTAACTCCGACACGAACTTGGAATCAGCATTCAAGGAGGGGGTAGATAAATCTAAAGTGACATTAATAGAGAATTATTTGCGACCAGATTTAGGCAAGGTCAAGAAAATATCTTCAAATGTGGACGAAGTAGCAAGAGTTATAAAGTGCATGACAGTTGGAAGTTTGAGCCCTGTAAAGAATCACTCCATGGCTGTCTCTATGGTAAACGATCTGGAAAAAGTTCAAGGCGCCGTTAAGTTGAGATTAGACATCTATGGCGAGGGCGAACTAAGGGCTGAACTGGAAAAGCAGATCGGAGGCAGCAAAGCTATCTCTCTTCTTGGAAGCCGAGCTAACCCATGGCTACAAGTGGAAATGTACGATTTCTATTTACACACTAGTCAATCGGAGGGATCTAGTAACGCTTTATGGGAAGCGGCGGCGTGCGGATTACCGATTGTCACTACGCAAGTAGGGGACTATGTGGAGTTACAGAAACTAACTCACGGCAGCTTTTTCATTGCAAACAACAGAGAAGAATTTATGGATGTTTTCAAAAAGCTTGTTTCTGACCTTGAACATGTCAAATCTATGGCTCAAGAAAATGCTTTTTCAGTAAGAGCCGCCAGAAGCGATGAGAAGATTACGAAGAAAATCGTTAGAATGTTGGGGATATGAGCGAATCATTGCTTCCAACCCAAAGAGATCTATTGATTGTTGGGGGCGGTTATGTGGGTCTCCCCTTGGCTCTTCTTGCAGGAGGCAAGGGACGAACTGTCATTGTTTTTGATATAAGTACATCTCGTTGTGAACAATTGAAGAACGCTCAGTCTGGATTTGGCCGCCGTGAAGATGAACAGCTTGCGCACTTATTAGAGGAACAGACTCTGCAGATTGTTGACCTCGATGATCTCAACTCAAGAGCGTCCTCATTTAAGTTTAGTGAAATAGTTATTTGTGTCCCCACTCCCACCAATGAAGATAAAGTTCCAGACTTGTCTTATGTCGAGCAAGCGGTAGATTCGATTCTTAAAGTGCTAGACAAAGAGACACTTCTTGTCTTGGAATCATCAACATTTCCAGGTACAACTCGTGAGATAGTTTTACCAAAGATAATGTCAAACCTAAGTTACATTGACGAGTCGGAGATACTTCTTGCTTACTCTCCAGAACGAGTAGATCCTGGAAACAAAGAATGGAACAGTAGTAATACACCAAGACTTTTATCGGGAATTAACGCCAAGAGCCTAAAGAGAAGCGTTGATTTCTATACAAATCTTGGGATTCCCGTGCACGAAGTGTCTTCACCGGAGATTGCGGAAGCGGCAAAGTTGTTTGAAAATTCTTTTAGGTTAGTAAATATTTCATTCGTAAATGAGTTTACTTCAGTCATGAGAAGGCTGGGTTTAGATCCTCTTGAGATTATTAGAGCTGCTAATACAAAGCCTTTTGGAATTATGAGATTCCACCCGGGCCCTGGCATTGGTGGTCACTGCATTCCTGTTGATCCCTATTATTTGACTTGGTGGTCGGAAAAGAAGAAATTAAGTTTTGAGATCATCAAGGCAGCGCAAGAAATAAATGAGCAGATGCCGAAAGAAGCCGTTAGACGAGTTAAGCAAGTTTTAGGTGAAAATCTCACTGATAAGCGTATTCTTCTTGCAGGGGTCACCTACAAGCCAGGAATTGCAGATCTGAGGGAGACCCCAGCGGAAGGCATTTGGGAGGCCCTTAAGGCGGAAGGCTCTTTACTAAATTGGTGGGATCCATTGGTTGAATCCTGGAGAGAACGTACGCGGTGGAGTGTGGGATTAGACGTAGACCTGGTTGTGATCGTTACGGATACCGAGCTGCCAGTTGAGATTTCTCGTTCAGCGAGAATCCTGAATCTCAATTCTTAGTCGTCCAATCTCATAACGTTAGAGTCTTATCATTGATAGACGTTTTGCCCTAGAAATTGCCAAGTATCGGACTTTCTTAATTGTCACTATTGATGCACTCTTTGAAAAATCAACTGACCCGCTCGTCAGCCGGGAGTTACCTCTGGAGAGCGGAGCTTCACAAATGCGGTTCTGACAACCAAAAGATATCCCTTTGGAGTCAATAACAAGTGGAGCTGAAGGAGTGCCTAGCCCTGATGTATCGATGCTATAGGGGATATTCGTTTCACTAACTTCTGCGTAAGAGATAAACGATGGATCAGGCAAGGAATCTCCTCTCGAGACCAACCAACCCGCCGTCACTTTCCCTCGATTAGTGAAAATAGATGTTGCGTATCCCGCTACCGCATTTCCATTATCTGGGCCATCGAGAGTTTGATACCGCCAATCCTCTGGAAAGATAGTTCGGCGCATTGCTAATCTAACTTCACCGGAAGTAGCATCTCTATTGGAGTTAATTGTCAGAACAGAATCGTAGAGAAGATAAACGGTGTTCTTCTCTGTCGTTGCTGAGAGGTGGAAAGCAACATCACCAGTAGTTCTACCTTCAGAATCTTTGTCACCATCAACGATTTCATAAACCCAACCATTAGAAGTTTTTACTGCTCCAAGAAGTATTCCTTGAGACTCATCTCTATAGAAGACCTGAAGGGTCTGGGTTGTCACAGCACAGGCATTAGAAACACTGACATCTGAGGCGGTCTTCCGTCTAAGTTCCTCGCGATAATCTTGAACGTCATCACCATTGCCATCGATGGTTTCATGGC
>Ga0172372_10004576_pt1 | contig 19579 bp, 18 predicted proteins | sample LakKiv5m_2_FD_114544 | JGI IMG/M metagenome (GOLD analysis project Ga0172372, IMG submission 114544) | Freshwater microbial communities from Kabuno Bay, South-Kivu, Congo - kab_092012_9.5m | ecosystem: Environmental > Aquatic > Freshwater > Lake | place: Democratic Republic of the Congo...
ATTTAGCGAAAGTAATCCCCCCTCCGGAGAGCTGGATCATTGGATCTGGCAAAATGAATTCAGGATGCGACTTGGAAGAAATCTGCTGAACGATAGGGCACGCGTGATTTTCGTAGGCTCAGATTGGCGAAGAGCAGGTATTCGTGCACTGCCGTCATGTTACGGCCCCCAAACAGTTAGGGCGTTTATACAAAGTGTCCGTAGCGTTATTGAACCTGGGTCACAGGTGGGAGACGATCTCTGGACGCCTAGGCTCAGTGATGCGCTAGCAAATGGGACGCGATGTATCACGCGAACAAGACCGAATTCACCGAGTTTTGGAATCCAGTATGGGAGAAGCATTGAGCACCTGAGCCAACTGGTGAGCCAAGCTAATTCGACGCGGTACTACAAGAGTGAATCAGCCCAAATCATAGAATCATTTCGCGACGTGCAGAAGGTGCCGATGTCAGGATTTGCAAAGATTGTGGCCACACATCATGGCTTGTAAGTTGTCAACTTGTTTTGGATGTCACCAATGACTTCACTTCCTGATATGCTCAAAAACCTTTACCGAAGCTTGATTCTTCCGCTACTGCCGACAAGACCGAATGCTGATTCGTTCTTTCCAAACCAGGACTCTAAGCCTCAAATCACTGGTGAATGGTCCAAACGGTTTTTCTCACATAAAGGTCTCTCCACTGGGAAGTGGTGGGGCTATCTTCCTATATATGACGAAATTGTTCACTGGTTTAAGTCAGTGCCCCGCGAAGGTGTCCTATTGGAGATAGGAGTTGGTGGTGGTGGCTCTTTGGAGATTTGGCGAGACTGTTTAGCGGACACATCTACGACAGTCGTGGGTGTTGACATCAATCCTGATTGTGCAACCCTCCCACTTGATGGCTGTGAGATATACATCGGGTCCCAATCTGACTCTTCGCTGGTGCATCGAATCATCGCTGATTTCGGCTCCATTGATGTCGTTATTGATGATGGCTCACATGAATATCGTGATCAAATTGCAACGCTCCGGGCACTCTGGCCAAATATATCCACAGGGGGTTATTACATCATTGAGGATCTTCACACCTCATACTGGTTAGGTCACGGTGGCTTTTGGGGGCGACGCAGCACGGCAATCGGACTTTGCAAAAGACTTTTGGATGTTATGCATAAGCCGTATCACCGCTTCCGTATGGCCCCCGATCTCAAGTTGTTTGAGAATTCACTCGAATCAATCTTGATTCGCGATTCAATGATGATTCTGCGAAAGTCAAATCGAGTAGTTCGAGTAAATGATGTTCGCCCATGATCGCAGATTGAGATGTGTGCAAAGCGCGTCAGAATACGGTCGAGAAATTGAATAGGTGCGAGCTTGAGACCTCGAATCTTGGGTGTGCTGAGACCAACATGATTAATAGCAAATCAATAGACCGCATGACCTACCCCCGTTTAGTGGACCAGTGTCTTTGTGAGTCCGGGGTTGTCGTTGTTCCAATCTAGCGTGAACTCATTGGGTGTTCGATAGCCGAGGGAAGAATGCGGCTGGTAGGTGTTGTGGTGCCGCCGGTAGTCCTCGGCCATAACTTTGGCTTCCAGCAGCGAGTGGAACAGCTCGATGGCGAGCAGTTCGTCGCGGGGTTTGCCGTTGAAGGATTCCACGAACGCGTTCTACCAGGATGAATAGCAAGCCCGAATCTGATTTTCTAACTGCCGTCGAGCCTCAGGTGTCATGTTGGGAAGTCTTGCTGGGACCCAAGATTCATCGAATCCGAATTTCCCTCACCAAGTGAATCTAACCACACGACAAGCTCCTGTTCTTCTTCGCTCATATACCTTGTCCATGATTCAATCTCATCTTCATAGACCGCGACTACGAATAGTTGTCTAGTGACTCTATTTCTCATGAGTGCAGCCCGTAGCCCATTGCTCTTCAGACGATGTTGAAGTGACGGTGTAACGTAGAAGCCCCATTTTTTTGAAACTATGTCAAGTTCACGTTCACTATCACCGAGGAGTGTCAATAGTTCGTCTGGTTCTAGGCGAAGAGTTGCGACATGCCTCAGTAATACAGAATTCCGCCCGACTTGGAAACTTCGAGGGGGGTCAATCCTTTGGAATCTCACGGTTATGCAGCAGTTTCTACATTACTACGATAAACAAGAGTTTTGTACAAAACAAGATGTCAGGACTCTCGTCGCGCAATCAAACGAATGGTGAACTTCCCACTCGGTTCAATGACCGTATCGCAATTAGCGACGACATAGCCGCTCATCACCAACGTGTTTTCTAGTGACTTCGTCGAAAACACGTGCAGATGTTCAATGAAGAACTCTTCCCTATCCTGACCCGATTCGGCTGCCCCAACCCCGTCTGGCACTTCCACATATAATTCGCCAAACGGCGCTAGCAGCCTTCGCGCGTCAATCAACATCTGGATTGGATCGGCAACGTGCTCGATGACCTTGTTTAACGTGATCAGGTCAAACACTTCACCCGAATTGACTGATTCGAGACTGCCCTCTCTGACCTCAAAACATTGAAGATCTCTCAGGTGACTACACAGGTGACGGCTCGGCTCCACCGCCAAAACTTTCCAGCCGTGCTGAGTCATGAGATACGGAAAGACACCTAGTCCGGACCCAATATCCAGCACAGTCTTGGAGGCTCCAGACTCCGTCAGCCTCTGCACCCTGGCTTCGATCCACTGAACTCTATGTTGGTTGTCTGACTCAGAATCTGACAAATTCACGATCCTGATAAATCGGTCGCGTGCCGAGCCACCATACGTTGAAGTTGAATACTCCGATTCATAGTTGAGCGTCTCTCTACCAAGCAGGCTTGAAGTCCAGTGATTGCACTGCCGACAGTGCATAAAACTTCGCGGGTAACATAACGCAGAGTTCGGAAACGTTGTTTCTCCTTTGGGGGGAGCAACGTACCAGAAACCATCTGATGAGTGCCCTCTGCAAAGGTAACACTTATGTGATGGCTCATTAACCACAGAGTCTTGAAGGCCCATATCAGATTGAGCACATGATTTCACGAATTCGAGCATTCGCTAGACACCGCCACGACATATTTATCCCTACCACTTCCAGTCGCTTATGAGGAAGTTATCAATCTGCCAAACTCCAAGCGCGTTCTTCTGCCAGACTTCAGAATTTCGGAAACGCTCAACGACTTGCCAAAACTCATCATTCGATATCGCTATGTAGTTACAAAAGGCCTCAATTTCGCGATACGGAATCTCTTCTCCGAGCTCACGTAGTATCACGATTCCTTCTTCTCTTGTCATCCGACCGTGTCTTATCTCGATTGAGATATTGTCCCATGTTCTTGTAAACCCAAACTTTGGCCACTTCATAAAGTGATGTATGGAGATCAAGTAGCTGTCGTCAATGTCTGCGAATTTATAGAGCCCTGTCGTAGGCTCAGCAGCGATTTCAAAACCGTTTGCGATTGCCACCCTAGAGGTCTCAACAGGATCCCACGGAAAAAAATAACCGAGAAATACCGCCCTCACGTCAGCGGCCTCAATCTCAGCGTCACTGGGCCAGGCATAGGGACTTAGATCTCGTCTACTTAACTTTTCACCTATCCAGTCATTGACTGTTGTCCCTTGCGTTACCCCATATCGTGATAACCAATCATTGGTAAGTTGCCAACCTCGCGCTGGATCAGAAACATTGCCATATTCGTCAGCTGAATTCTCGCCGTAAATCACTAGCGGCACCGAGTACCTTAAGGCTGTCTTAAGTGCAAGCGAGTGGATTGCCATGTGCATCGGAATTGCGGGGGAGCCCAGCCGGACGAACGCCTCTCTTATGAATCGTCGCTCCACATCAGGATTAACAGTGAAATCAATGTGGTCTACTCCAAGCGAAACAAGGTTTGCGAGATTCTTCTCCCCCAACTCGCTTCTGGCCGGACTCTTCCATGTCACACAAATTGGTCGCAGACCATACTCGAGGGCTGTCACAACCTGCCAAGTACTATCTTTGCCACCGCTAACAGGGATTACGCAGTCGTATTCTGCACCACGACTTCGAACATATTCAACAAGTTGCTCAAAGCTGGAATCCCATTGGGTTGGTGTTGGAACACCTCTTTGATGTGAGGTTACACATCCACATGATCCATCTTTATTGACAATCAGATTTGGGCGCGTACAGGGAAGTACACACGTGCGGCAGTACCACAACTTTTGATCTTGCCACGAACGGGTCCCGCTCACTGCTGCTCCAAGAACAACTTCGCGTTTATCACGTTAAATAAGAACTTGCTACTGCTGTTCCGAAGGGTCTTGTTATCCAATAAATTTGCAACAGCGCCCTTCGAAACAATTGAATAGATTTCTCCGTCTGAAAGAATCTCTGTTTTCAAACCAGGGTCCTCAAAATTGAGGACATCAGTGATTGTGGCATTGAAGCCGATCTTACGATGCTCCATTGCCACCGACTGTGGAACGACATCGGCGACAGCTGACCTAAGAACTGCTTTTGCATAGCCATTTTTGATTAGCAGCGGGGTGGGAATTGTAAAAGCAAACTCAACAAGTTGGTGATCCAAATATGGTGAACGGTTTTCCACCGAAGCCGACATTGCGTTTATATCATCTTCGTGCAAAATCACAGGAGTTGCTTCGTGAAATAGCTCATTCATCATCCGATTTCTAAGAGGATCCTCACAATAAACCTCTTCTCGGAATTCTTCCGACCAGGAGCTGGTTAGATCTTGAGCAAACTTGTCAGCATCGAGGTAGATGTGATCACGAAACTCGGGATTATCGATAAAGAGTTTTGGATTATTCAAGAATGGATTCCGAACATGCGGCTGAATATTGCGACACCAGTTACTCGTTGATTGCTGAAGAGAATTCAAATCATTCTGAATTGAAGCAAAGTAGAGGAGGTGGTGGTCAAAGTAACCAGTAAAGATCTCGTCGGCGGCGGTCCCCGATATGGCAACCTTGATTCCAAATGTTGCCATTGCCTCATAGAGTCTGCTCTGAAGAAAATATGAAATCGTGGAAATAGGAGACGACCTCTTGTCAACTTCTTCGCGAAGTCTGGCCAATCCCACCTCTGGTGAGATTTTGACAAACCGATGAACAAATTTCGACTTACTCAGAATTCTCTGAACACTCTCACTTTCGTCGTAGCGACTGTCAGCGGTGTGGATTGTAAAGGCATTTACTGACTTTCCGGTCAGATGTTGAGCCAAAAATGCTAGGGCATTGGAGTCAACACCGCTACTCAAACTGAATGCGAGTGGAACGTCGGCGTGCAGAGTTTTTGTAACGGAGGCTTCGAGGCGACTCCGAGTCTCTCTCACTGCTTCATCAAATGTCAGCTCGGTGCGCGGCTTGAAATCAAGTTTCCAATAGCGACCGGTCTTGATTGACATCCTGTGGTCTATCTGCATCCAAGTACCGGGTTCTAGTTTGTAGATATCCTCGTAAAACGTTTCTGAGCTCTTATTGAGTGATTTGTAGCCATTCACCAGATATCGGCGTACTTGCTGATAGTTAACTCGAAAACTGCTTGTTGAGATGGTTCGAAGTGCGGCAATCTCCGAAGCAAAGACGACTTCATCTTGTGTTCGAGACCAAAAGAGAGGCTTTTCTCCAAATCTGTCTCGCGACAGCAATATCTTCTGTTCTTGACGATCAAGCCATACGAAGGCCCACATACCTTCAAGTTTCTGAAGAGCACTTACACCCCACTCACGGAGAGAGTGAATCAAAACTTCAGCATCACCCTCGGTCTGAAAGCGATGACCGCGTCGCAGGAGTCTAACCTTGATTTCTTTGTAGTTGTAAATCTCACCATTAAAAATAAGACATGAGTTATCAAACTCAATAGGTTGCATTGATCGCGAGTCCAAGTCAATTATCGCGAGTCGACTAAAGAAGAGGGCCAACTCTCGTTGACCGAATATCTCAGAGTGGAATCTCGTGCCGTCTGGACCTCGATGAGATAACACTCTGTTTACCGCTTCAATCTGCGTCACTGGAAGACGACTAAGTCCGATTCGACCCGCTATACCACACATACTGAACTCAAGCCACAGTGATTCGTCTTAGTGAGAATAAATCACTTCCAATCTGGTTAGTACCGTGTATCGCAGTTGGGCAAATTTCAATACCACGTGCTTTCAGAGCCGCAATGACCGTCTCGTTATAACTATTTGGCTGGCCTTCGGGGTACGAGTAGTGAATCGTTGGTTGTCCAGTTATTGATTTCAGAATCTCGAGACTCCTTGAAATTTCAAAGTCGAGCTCATGAGAGTCAAGATAACTGAGAATTCTGTGAGTATGCGAGTGTCCGCCGACTTCAAAGAGGGCGTCTTTAGCGATTACTGTTACTTCGTCGTCGTTAAGCTTTCTGTCCAAGTCATCGTCAAGATACGCCATAACATTGACCTCAAGTGACTTGCAGATTTCCTCCGAAAAATCGAGCGGATTCAAGCTTGGGGCTTTCTTAACTCTTTCACGAATCACCTTGAGTAGTTGTTGCTTTTCCTGACTGTTTCTGATCGGAACAACGCCTCCAAACACTTCGTGACCCACAGTTTTCTTCATAGTTACCTCAAGAGCAATCTCAATTGCATCTATCCACGATGGAGTATGGCTATTTAAAAAACCCGTTGTTATGTAGAAAGTTGCTGGAAAATTGAAATCGGAGAGAATTGGGCAAGCAACCGTGTAATTGTTTGCAAAGCCATCATCAAAGGTGATCGCAAAGCAATTTGGTGGGAGAGACGCACCGGAATTCCACATTGCCAAAACATCATTGAGAGAAATGACATATCCACACTGACTAAGTGCACTGCAAAATTGAACAAAATAATCTGCAGTTATGTGCTTCCGAGTGTAGTTTCTAACAGGGTGGTGCCTAGGTGTAGTGACCCCGTGAAACAAAAAGATTGACAGACGATCAAGACTCAGATGCGATTCAAACTCTGAAGGAAAAACTGTCATGCGTCAGGACGATCCTTCCGCAATACCCATTGGGAAAAATTCTTGCGACATCGCCCAAGTAGTACTTCTGGCATATGAGAGTAATAGCGACCAGGCTTGTAATGTTGCATGGAGCTTCTGCTGAGCGCAGCTGGCCACATATTGATGACGTCAATCATCATTGAAACACAGAGCTCAGTCGTGACAGCTCTTAACTGCTCTAAAGATACGTTGGAATCAACATTGATTTTTCTCAAAGCTGCGAGAGGACCGGTATCAATTGTTGGCTCTAGTACATGGAGACCCACTTTCAGATTTGACCAATCCGAGTGATATGAGCACCACAAGTGACTGTCCAGTCCTCGATAATGCTGCGGGTCGCCACCGTGAAAATTCAGGATTGGCGAGCCAATGCCAAGAATTGTTTCTAGGCTGAGAATTGAAGTTCCAAAGACGATTGTCAAGTCTTGCCGAATTGACGACTTAAGACCCCTTAAGTTGAGGCCGTTAATGGATGAGACTTTCAAAACTTCACTGAAGTCACTCAATTTCGCATCAGAACCACGAAACCACCGATTTCTTTCGTGGATTTCCTGTTGAGGAGCGAGGGCAGCCGAAGCAGTTGCGAAACTCGGTGTAAATGACGGCTTTTCTTCGGAAACAACCAAGACTTCTGAATGGGCCGCTACGCTCTCAACGAATTTGGCGTGGTGAGTTGTCTCTGTGGTTAGCAGCAGAATCTTCACAGTTGATTCAAGTCTTGCTCAACTATGATCTGACCTGCTGGAACACTCCGAATGAGCACTCTGCCCAGCAATTCAGCCTCGCGGTTCGGTTGGAAACCAAAGCCCGGTCTAAGGTAGATAATGTCGTCTCTACTGAGACTTTTACCCATCGGCAGTTCATACTTAGCGGCGGCCGAGCGCCGAACAGTCTCCTGCAACGACTTCTCATCGTTGGTTACGATTTTGCGACCGTTCCCAAGGGAATGTTCAAGAACCCGCACTGCAAGTATTAGCTCAGCCAACTCCTCGGGATTAGCTGAGAGTTTATGATCTCGAAAGTCCGAATGATTGTGGTCGAGCGTGAAATGCTTCTCTATGAGAAATGCTCCAAGCGAGACGGCAGCAAGTGCGGCTGTATTGCCTAGCGAATGGTCAGAGAAGCCAATTGGAGTTGCAGGCATCAAATCTAAAAGAGTTGTAATTGTGCGCAGATTCAAATCACTTGAATTTGCTGGATATGCAGCGACACAATGCAGGAAAGCTAATGGAGTCGAAAACTGCTTTCTCCACCAGTTTTCTAGTTCGGTAATCTCTTGTAGGTCAAGGAATCCTGTTGAGATGATTGTTGGAATCTCAGACTCGCCCGACACCCTTAACAGATCTAGAAAGTTGTTATCTCCGGAAGCAATCTTAAGAACCCGTTGATTGCGGATTAACCACTTCTGTGTCTCAACATCAAATCCAGTTGCGAATGGCTCTAAGCCCAGCTCTTTCGAATATTCGAACAGCGAAAGCATCTCGTCATTAGTCAATGCATATTGCTGTAAACGCAACAACCGATTGGTTTCACTTGCCGAAACATAACGGTTTGGAACGAAATGTTGAAATTTCACAGCGTCAGAGCCACATGTTGCCGCAGCTGCGACCAATTCGCGAGCCAACCCAAAGTCTCCCTCATGATTGTTGCCAATCTCTGCAACAACAATGACCTTTTGCGAACTCCCGAATACTTCAATCAAGTCTCGTGCCCTAGAAGAATCCACTGTGATACACATCTCTACTTAGTGTTATCGTCATACCCAATTTCTTATACAGCCGGCACGACTCGCTGTTACGTTGTTGAGTACCTGCCACAATTCTTACCGTCTCTTGATCAAGACAAGAGGGAAGTGCCGTTACCAAAGATGCGCCGATGCCAAGACCGCGAAACTCAGATGCAACTGCTATGAGATCGATGCGGACTGCACCTGACGACTGCATGGTGAGACAGAAACCAGCGATTTCTCGACCGTACTCAGCGACCCAAACATCCTTCACACTCTCATCGTCCAGCGCCGAAGCTACCCAGAACTCCTTGATTTGATCGGCCTTTTGCCGGCTGATGCAAGAGTCCGTATGGAACCTGTCATATCGAAAACTTGTTGATGCGATTGTAAGAACCCTATCTCGGTCTGACCTGACCGCCACTCTGACTCGAGATGGAATCAAACTTTGTGCCTCAGCACTAACGTCACCACAAAACTCCACTTCGGTAAGAATCGATCGAAATCCCAACTCGAGAAGACAATCTTGCTGGTAACTGCTAGTTGCGAGAGTGCGGCATGTGTAGAAAGCGTCAGTATAAAAATCAGACTTTACCATTGTCGGAACATCTGAATCCAAGAGAATGTAGCAGTCTCTTGAAACGACGGTTGACAACCAGTCATCCTTTTTCATCAAGAAATACGAGATGAATCAACAGAGTCTGGTGGATTGTGACTTCGGTAGATGAACTTTGAATACCAATCCATGTATCGATTGAAGCCGTCCTCAATTGAGAACTTTGGTGTGTAACCAAGGACACTTCTAGCCTTCTCAATTGACAGCGTTCCGCGTTCCGGCATTAACGCGTCTTTCGGCTGGTAATTGACGGTAACTCCTGGAAATTGTGACTTGACTATCGATGCAAGCTCATTGATTGATCGAGCCGCACCATAGGTCAGATTAAAAACTTCTCCAGATGCTTCCGGCTTGACAATCGTCAAGGCTAGACCTGACACCAAGTCTCCGATGTAAGTGAAATCTAGCGCATCCATACCGTCGCCGTTTACCGTCAACTGACCAGTAGTAAGAGCGGACTCAATGAAGGCTTGCCCCACTCTGCGGCTCACACACCGCTCTCCATATAAAGCCGATGGACGAACTATGACAAAGTCAGTGTCGAAAACTTGTCCATACGATTTCACCATCAATTCTCCGGCGAGTTTGAGCGAGCCATAGATTCCAAGTGGCAAACACTGCTGATCTTCATGCGCTACTGCTCCTCGAAAATCGCCATACACCATTGATGATGAGAGATATATGAAACGAGCATTTGAGCCCCGAGTCGCGTCAAGGACATTTTCTAGGGTTCGCAAACTGTGGTCAAACGTAGAAAATGGATCTTTATTGGACCGGTTCGCATGAGCAACAGCTGCAAGATGCACGATTGTAGTCGGCTTCACTTCGCTCACAACACGACTTACTGCATGGTAGTCACGCGCATCAGCGACAATGATTTTAATCTTGTGCGAATGAAGTAGTTCAAGACGTTGATTAATAAAACTGATGTAAAGCGGGGCGTTCGGAGTCGAGTGATACCCGGCGGTCAAATAGCCAAGATTGTTGACTTGCAAGCCATCAAGAATTGTCACTTCAGAACCAAGCTGCCTCAAATGGAGTGCAAGGTGATGACCAATAAAACCCGCTCCTCCAACCAGAAGAACTCGCTGTTCTGACCAGAATTTTGATTCAACCGGTGTCATAATCACTTGCTCACGTAGTGAATGGCGTCAAGGAATGTTTGGGAAATCACTTGTCTATCAGTCTCAAATACATGAGGGCCAACGGGTAGTGCAATTGATTCATCACTGAACTGTGTTGCCTTAGGCACTCGATCAGTGGCGCCCGCCAGAGACTTGTAGTACGTCATCCGAGGTACCGGATGCGGGTAATAGACACTCGTCCCCACACCTTGTTCTGTCATGTAGCGCATTATCGACTCACGGTTACCTGCGAGTTTACTGCCAAGCAAAATTGACATGCAGTAATGACTACTGGTTACCGACTCATTGCAGGGTTGAGGCACAATGCGACAATCGGACGGGAGTTTCTCACCTAGCCGTGACGCGATGTCATCATAATTTTCCTTCCGCTTTCGAAGAAATCCATTGACTCGGCTCAACTGCACGATTCCCATCGCAGCGTTCACCTCACTCATTCTGTAATTAAAGCCAAGCGCAATCGTGTCATAGATGCCGGGAACAGATCGTTCGCCATGACTTCGATCAACACCAAAGGCCCGCAACAACCGAAGGCGAGCTGCAAATTCGCTGTTGTTCGTGATAATCATTCCACCTTCGGTTGTGGTCATGTGTTTCACGGGGTAAAAGGAGAAAACTCCAACATCACCAAGTAACCCAACATGAGTGTCTTTAATATGTGCGCCAAGTGCGAGAGCACAGTCTTCTAATACAAAGAGGCCTCGTCGCTTTGCAATTCGAGAAATTTCCGGCATGTTGGCTGGTACCCCTAGATAGTGCACTACAGCAATAGCTCGAGTCTTTTCAGTAATGGCACTTTCGAGCGCGGTCGTGTCGATGTTGCCGGTCAGGGCTTCCGAATCAACAAATACTGGGGTCGCTCCAGTAAGTCGGACTGCGTGAGCGGTCGCGACATGCGTCTGGGCCGGCACAATTACTTCGTCACCTGGACCGTAACCGAGCGCGAAATAAACGAGATGCATCCCAGCCGTACATGACGATACCGATACTGCCGACACAGATCCGGTGAAGTTGGCAAAGGCTGTCTCGAACTCGACAGCTTTCGGTCCGTGAACCAGCGTGGAACCGCGAAGTACCTGGTCAACTGCGAATCGTTCCTCTTCCCCGATTATGGGCTTGCCAAAAGGAATCGCGGGAACGATATTCATTCAATGTTCAAGGGTATCTGACAAACACCTCGCTACTGGACGCAATCGACTCTCGTATTGCTAGAGCAACTGCCGTGCATTCGAGGACTTCTTGAGCATTCACGCGCGCTTTACCAAGTCCAAGTATCTGATCAACGAAACTCAGTGCAATAGAGCTCCTATCGAACTTCTTCGGAACATCCTTCAGCGAGGTACTGGCCTTACCGTCCGAACTCACGTACTGATAGCCAATCGGACCCATGAGAAACGTCTGCTGCGTTCCATGAACAGTCACAACATGACTATGTGGCACAGCCGTGGCCATAACAGCTGTAACTGTGGCTGTCTTTCCACTCTGGAACTTCAATACAGCCAGCTCAAAGTCATCGATTGGATGCCCTCGACTAGTAGAAGCAATCGAGTGACCAATGCCAACGACCGAGAGTGGTCGCTCCCCAAGAAGCCACAACGAAAGGTCCAACATGTGGATGCCTCCCCCTAACATCGCTGAATAGCGCGGTTGATCGCCACGCCAACCATCGGCAATCTTGTTGAAGCGACCATAGAGGTAACTTGTCTCAAGATGTGAAATGACGCCCAAAGATCCCTCAGCAAGTTCTTGGCGAAGTTCAAGCATTGCTGGATTTGCTCTCAATACCATGTTCGCTGAAAAAGCACAATCTGGATTTCTACGAAGTGATGCCGCAACTTGATTAAGCTCCGACGACGCGATACAAATGGGTTTCTCTGCAAACACATGTTTCTTGTGATGAAGTGCAAATTCAATCATTTCCGCGTGAAGAGAGTCGGGGGTGGCCACAACAACAATGTCAACATTGGGCGAGGTGACGACTTCGCGCCAGTCCCGCGACACAACAGCATCTGGTACCAATTTCTGTGCCACCGAACATCGGGCACTGTCAACGTCGCAGATAGCTTGAATCTTCGTTCTAGATGAACTACCAAATGACGAGATGTGGGCCATGCCAACGCCAAGTCCAATCACGCCTACTCCCAGCCGTCGGCCTACCTTAACCACAGACCAGACTCCGAAGCGTTGTCAACTCACTCCAGCTCGCAGCTGAACTCTCCATTGCCTGCGATATGCGTCGAGCGCATTCCAGATCTTCGATCGAGTCAACGGACAGTTGAACATCTCCATAGTCGCCATTGCTCTCAAAGCTACAGATTTGAAACTTGCCTGGGTTCTTATAGATGTAACTTGTCACGTGCTCACGGTCAAAAGAAGTGAGTTTCTTTCGTGCGAGATTCTCAAGCAGCTCTCGACTAAGTACCTCCACCGACTGCCCTTTTGGAAAGGTTCGATTGAGCACATTGGTTACAAGCTCTACACCTTGGGTCTCCATTAAGGCGATTGCCGACCTGATCAGTCCGGGATCTATGAATGGGCTATCCCCGCTGATTCTCGCAATATGTCGGGTATTGAAATGCTCCGCAAGCAAACGAAGTCTCTCAAGAACGTCATCAAGGGGACCTCGAAACACTGGTACTCCCAGGCTCTCACTGAAAACAGAAATGACATCGTCTTCAGCATCATGAGACGTAGCAACTACAACTCTTTTGACTTCTGACATCTTGCATCTAGCAATACAGTGTCCGAGGAGTGGATGACCGTTAATGTTCTGGAGAGCTTTGCCGGGCAATCTCTTAGAAGACATTCGTGCCTGTATCGCGACAACTGCATTCTCACCAACTACAAGATTCGCCGGCACATTTTCAAGCCTATGTAGTACTGTTTGCTCCCATTCATTCTCCCCTTCCAGACTATTGGCGATCTGAGTTTCGTTGCTTCGCTCTCTTGCGTGCATCTAGAAGTTGAACACAACGACCGATGGCAGAGCGGCTTAGCGTACCGCGCAGTCGACTAAGCAAAGGACCATTTCGTCCCGCGAAAATTCGACTGACTTCATCGATTATTGCGCTATTGGGTTGCACGAACTCGTCAGGCTTATCTTCGCACCAGACTCCGAGTTCGTCCACATGCACGAAACGTTGATCCGGTCTCCCATGTGTACCAGTGCGGTCCAGCCCAGCGTTGTGCACCAGTGTTGAGACTGGGTGAAGACAATATGCAGATGACTTGAAATGCGCATAGCAAAAGCGAATCGCCCACGAATCGATTCCTCCAGACCGCTGAAGCTCAAGCATTCGAGACAGATCCCACCCGATTTCGTTGAATTTTGAAACACGTCTTTCATCGCTAGCGAATTCCTCAAAATCCAACAGATCCCAATCCACCTTCTCCCATCGATCTCGCCAAGTTGCCCATGACCACGAGCCGCATCGGGGGCTGAGGAAAACTCGATTCTCATAGTGGGCGGGAATTGAGAAATATCTATTTGGGAAGGAATAGCCAGTCAAGGAGAAGATTCGTGGCTGACCCTTGAATACCCTAAGGCCCCAATTCATAAATCGAAGGAAGTCTTTGGACACGACAAGGTCATCTTCAAGAACTATTACTGAAGTGTGATTTTGAAGCACTTGAGCAACACCAGTGATAACTGACGATGCCAGACCAATATTGATTTCCCGCTTCGTAATCTCACAATCTTGAATCTTCGCAAAATCAGAGATGGCTTCTCTCACTTTCTCAACACGCAACCCATCCTTCACATCTTTTGGTCCATCAGAAAACACATAGATTTTGGATTGCGTCAATTCTTCGCAGCCCATCAAACTTTCCAGAAGTTTGTTGGTGTGCTCTGGACGGTTATAGACAAATATAACGATTGGACTTAGATCCTCGTTCACAGTTGGCTCAATAGGTACCATCTGTTAATCACCTTCACAACTAGCCTCTCATAAACGAATAGGTATCAACTATGACAATTGATAGTGCTTATCCGACATCTGCAAGCGCACATTATGATGCAGAGTATTGGGGGTGGCAAAAGCAAATCGGAGAGTTCGGGGGTAAGGCAAATCTCCACAAATTCTCAAGACTGATCAAAGAAAGTGACTGTGTGATTGACTTCGGATGTGGCGGTGGCTATCTACTGGCAAGGCTGAAGTGTCTGAAACGGATTGGTATCGAGCCGAATCGAGCTGCCGCATCTCAACTGCAAGAATTCAACATCCAACATTTTCAGACTTGTGCCACTGCGATTGAGTCGCTTGGAGAAAATGTTGCCGATGTAGTTATCTCAAACCATGCTCTTGAACATGTATTGAATCCACTCCAAGAACTCAGGGAACTTCGCAGTGTACTAAAACCTGGTGGGTTGGCTGTCTTCTATGTACCGTGCGAGACCTACCGACTCGCCTTCAATCAAAATGATCAGAACCGACACCTATTCAGTTGGAGTCCTCAGAATCTCGGAAACCTTTTTCTGGAAGCGGGTTATGAAGTGGAATTCGTCAAGCCTTACTTTCATAAGTGGCCACCGGGATACTTGAAACTGGCCAAGTTGGGTGAGCGTGTCTTCCATGCCACTTGCAGAATTTGGGGACATATCGATCGATCATGGACGCAAGTCGAGATACGCGCGACAAATCCACTACACGAGAGCGGTTAGGCAAAATAACAGGACAGAGCAGTCAAATTTTTCTCCACTTTGTAGTTCAGCAAACAAATACGGGCTTACGTCGGCGAGCCAAACAAGCTACTCGAGTAGACGACCTGAAACATAGTTCGATAGCCGAGTTTTGGCGGAGTCGCCTTATGCCATCCTTTCGTGTCCGCAATGATCAAATCACCCGCACGCCCAACCCCCAAACACAATTCATCATTGCCGGAGATAATCTCCGAATCTCTCATTCTGCCTGCAACATGGCGTCTCCCTTTATGACTTCTGGGAACAAACGAAAAGGGACCATTATCGGCTCCAACATCGGTAAGCAGAATGAAGAATTTGAGGAAACCGAAATAATCAGAGTCACAGTGAAAAGCCATCGCAGCATCGCTCACAACTTCTGCCGAGCAATCTAAGGGAGCCCGAGTAGTCCACACCTGTCTAGAAACCAAAATTGGAGCACACCCGATATACCGTTTCGCAATCTCGCGAATCACACTGTTCTCTGCGATGAGGGCAAGACCCTTATGCGTGCTAACTTGCTCGGACTCCAAGGTAAACCGAGGTCCGCTTTGATTATCTTGTTGCCACTCTTCCAGATTTGAATATTTCTTTGCCGGATAACTAGACACTCCTGCGATACTCCCGAGTTCGATACCTATCTGAATTGCGGTCTTATTGTCTACAAACTGATTGACTCTCGTAAAGCCATTCTGACGCAAGTCGTCCACGCTTGACTTGAGGTCATACAACTCGAAAAAGCAGCCGAACGGCGTTACCGTAGGACCGAATGGGCGTGACTCATCTGAAATACAGCGATTTCGAATAGAACAAATGAGTTGGTTCATCACATCGAGACCGCGACCGTGTGTCGAATTCGAAATGTCATTAAGTAGCGTTATTGCTCTTGCGGACCGAGACTTTCGTAGACCTAGAACTGCCTTCCACTCGATGAGCAAAATGGGTGACAATATAACTGCTCTCACGAAATGGGCGAATCGCAAAACGACTGGAACACTTCTCGCACGAAACGATTCGGTGTAGGCAAACGTATATCGAGCTAGTGACACGTCTTTGTCTTTCATACCATGCGTCTCCTGATATGAGATTAATTCACATTTGAGTCTGAATAACTTCGTGCCATCAAGATCTACGTTGTCGACTTTTGAATGACCACGATGCCATGAGGTGACGCTGAGTCAACTTCCCTGATTGGCGTCCAGCTCATCATTACATTGTCCGTCTTTATCGGCCATTGCTCTCGAACCCTTCTCGAGCTGAAGACATTCGATGGGGGCATGTCTTCGTCGCCAGTAATCACTGCGATGCCTGTGTCTTGCTTCAATACTCTTCGCACGTCGGAGATAAATAATGTTTGATGTTTGGAATACGTCAACACCCATTATGCGATAACAACATCGAAGTAGTCGTTTGAATAATGGATCGAGTGACCATCACTGACGGTAACCAACTTTGAATAGGAAAAATGATCAATAAGTGTGAGATGGCTTTTGCTAAAGCCGTACCACAAAGCTAGAAAATAGCCGCTTTCGTACCGAGGACCTACGATAAGTTACTTCTTATCGAACACATTTAGCCAGAGTAGGGACGACGCTAGCGAAATCGGTATGACGGATCGCGTAAGTGGTCGGATGAGAATTTTGTTGAACGCCGACTGAGAGTACTCAAGCAATCTTGTCTCGGACTTGTCACCACTCCAAACAGATAATCGTCTACGCAGAACGTATCGGATGAATATGAATCTCACTGCCGCTCTTGCGAACGACAATGCGGGAACTCTCAGCAGACTGACAATAGAGAACGTACTTTAGAAATGCTAACTTCTTCTGCATATACGAAAACTACCTCCCACGAGTTGTCCCATAGACATTTCGAGACCTTTAACTGCGTTCGAAGCGGCAATCCTCGCGTTCTGCATAGAACTTGCTACCGCTAGCAACTTTTTTGCTCCTCGTGTCTACTGCATTTAGGTATAGTCAAACCACATTCATGAAAGCGATTGCCCAATGCCTTTATTCACTGGTGAGGCATCTTGATTCGCGAACTCGTCTTGTTTTCGTCGTATACACATCCGTTCTGACTTCAACGACATTGCTCGACGGATACGTCTTGATTGTCCTAGGTAGGCGACTGAGCGAGTCTGGTGGCCTATCCCTTGACAATAAATCGAATCTGGTATTCATATTCGCTGTTGCTGGACTTCTAATTCTCAAGTCTCTCCTTGCACTCCTGATAACTGCCGTCGGATACCGGGTATTCGCAAATGCGGAATCCAGGATGTCTCTTCTACAGCTATCTCAGCTTCTTTCGGTCCCATGGACCGAGGCAGAAGTACTGAAAGTTGGCGACTTTACGAGACGCGTGGATTACGGACCCCAGTACGCCTTTCAGTTTCTCCTGATGATGGCCTCATTAATCGCAGAAATATTCGTAGTTGTGATCTCCTTGGGAACCTATCTCGTATTCGACCCGCTCGTTGGACTTGCAATTCTCATCTACTTCACCCTGATTCTTTTCCTACAGACTCTGGTTTTGAATCGAAAGATGAATCGTGTGAGCAATGTAGTTGCAAGCTCAACAACTGAAGTTCATTCTCGGCTGGCGGAAATGAGTCAGTTGGCGAAATACCTGCGTGTCAACGAACACTCTTCGCTAATTGACCACTTCTCACCGCAGCGGACGCAGCTGGCCAAGTTACGGAACTTGGATACGGTGCTTCAAAACACGCCAAGATTCCTGTTTGAGGTAATTATCACCATTGGCTTTGGAGTACTTATGCTTCCAAGTCTGTTACTTCGTGGAAGCGACGAAACGCTAAGAAGTGCTGTCTTCTTTGCCGTCGTGCTGTTTCGTATTGTGCCCAGTTTGACACGAATTCAGGCACTGGTATTGGCTCTCGTAGGTCGGGTGCCTTTCGTAAACGGACTTGACCTCAACATACGCGATACACAGCAACAGTCGCACTACGACCATGTTTCGGAGTCGGATACTCCTCTCATCGAGCTACACGATGTTGCATTTCGATACTCAAGTGAGACACCTTGGCTAGTGCGAAATCTATCTCTTCGGATCACTCGCGGCAATTTCTACGCCATCACAGGGCCCTCAGGATCTGGAAAGACAACACTGCTCGACTTACTGCTCGCACTGAGAGCTCCGAGCGATGGCCTTGTCGTAAGAAGTCGAGTACTCCGGTTGGCATACCTCCCGCAAGACACGCTCCTTCTGTCAGGAGGTCTCATGCAGAATGTCAGCATGACCTGGAAATCTTCGAGGATTGATCGCGAACTGGTCTGTCAGTCTCTCCGAACCGCTCGCCTTGAGGAGTTTGCTGCATCTATTGAACGGGGAAGCAATCCACTGATTGAGAGCAACCTGTCTATCTCAGGTGGTCAACGTCAGAGAATTGGAATTGCGCGAGCTCTCTACACACGCCCGACACTTCTCGTTCTTGATGAGCCGTCAAGTGCAGTTGACCAAGACACAACACATCAAATTATGGCGAATCTGAGAAGACTTGATAATGCACCAGCTGTCGTAATGGTTACACATGACGAATCGCTTCTAAAGTATTTTGATTTCCAAATTGAAGTCTCTGAGGGTTTCGTTCGACAGTCATCTATCAGTGGAACCTTGCAGCAGTGAACTGCACTGAGCGGTCTATTCGGCATCACCTCGGACGGCGATGTCTCGTTCACTTTCGTCGGTCTGGATGTAAGCAATCGTCCACGAGAGAAACTTCCAAAGAGCCACTATCGCTACAAGCAGCACAATATTTGGGCCCACTGGCATCCACGACCACCACCATTGGTCGGGTCCCTCAGGGAGGTACCGAATTCCGAACGTCTGTCGATCGACAAATCGTTCAGTCACGGTAAACATGGTGACTCCGAATAGCACAACAGCAACGTTTGACCCAACTTTCAAATATCTCGAGACTGACTGAAGAAGTTCGGTTGGGCCACGGAGATACCACCACCCCCCCGCAAAGAGCAGAAGTGGGTATACATATCGAGGTTCAATCATCCCTTCATCTCGATTATCAGTAGTTGCCACTTGTGCCATGATGACAAACGCCATCACAAGAGTTATCAGAATGAAGCCGACTGATTGCGACTTGGTCTTGTAATTGAAAGTGGCAATCATGAACATCCCCAATAACACGAGGCTTCCGATGTATACGAGTTCAGGAAGAACTATGAGGCTCATTGTCGGAACACTGCCCAAACCACGAAGAGCGTTGGGCAGAGCCTGCAACACGTTGTTTGAGAAGAATGTCACGTTGTCCGGCTCACCGTCTTGAAACACATAGAGCTGCCGCAGATAGTAAAGCGGTGAGAGAGGCGTCAATCGTTCTAGGACAAGAAACAATCCCAGTGAGATGACTGTTGAAAGCAGGAACACTATGCGCCGAAGTTCAGGCATTTTC
>Ga0172372_10004578_pt1 | contig 19575 bp, 5 predicted proteins | sample LakKiv5m_2_FD_114544 | JGI IMG/M metagenome (GOLD analysis project Ga0172372, IMG submission 114544) | Freshwater microbial communities from Kabuno Bay, South-Kivu, Congo - kab_092012_9.5m | ecosystem: Environmental > Aquatic > Freshwater > Lake | place: Democratic Republic of the Congo...
ATTAGTAATAGATTCCCAGCACCAGACTTTACATATGATGTAACAAGTTGCCAAGATGATATTAAAGATATCACTGAAGCAGTACGTTATGACATGATGTTTAACAGTAATTTCCGTACAATTACTGCTGCTCGTGCATATTTCCGTGCACAGGCTGCTCTAGCAGTTGGTGTACAGAAAACTGCTACACTAGAATCATTTAAGTTCTTAAAAGAAAAACTAAGTGCTCTAGTTAGTACAAATGCTACAGCCGTTGAGCGTGTGCAGGACAGAATGGATCTTCTAATTCGTATCGTTGATAAGGGTGAGAAGGCAGTTCCAGCATTTTCACTACCAAGCCCAACAGGCTATAATTCATCAAGAACTGGCACAATTAGTTTTGGTTATGCTAGAAACTTAATTGAAAGCAACAGAGAGTTCCTAAAAGCAGAAGTACTCAAGTTTATTAGAACTGACAGTGCTATTCCTTTAGCCTTAGATTTTAATGAAACAAAGTGTCTTGAGGATCTAGATTTGATTCTTGATGCTGTATACTATGACATGACCTATGGTGGTAACATGGAAAGTAGAGTTGCAGGTCAGGCTTACTACTTAGGTACAACACCAACAGACTCTATTACTGGTGATGAAGTTACTGCTACTATTCTTGCTTATGGTAGACTAAAAGATATGATTGAACTTGTAGCACAAGGTAAAGATGTAAGTGACTTACAAATTATCTATCCTCAAGTACAAGGTGAGCCAGGCAGTGTAGCAGGTGCTCAAACTGCTAAGAGTCTAGCATTTACAGTAAGAAATCTAATTAATCAAATTGGTGATTTTGCAGTTCCAGCCCCAACATTTGTTGAACCAAATCTAAGTTGGGTAACAAGTGATCTAAAACTACCAAATGATTTGTTAGTATTAATGAAGACTACTGATGCTGCTGCTACAAATTATACAGGTAGATACAGTGTACAAAGTCAACTAACAGAGTGGATCAAGATTCAACAAGATCAGGCTCGTGTAAATGCTGCTCCTGCTAGTCTTACAACATATACTTCAGGACCATTAAAAGAGTATTTTGATGATAATGGTATTGATGTTGTAGGTAACTGGAAAGATTGGTTTGGTGTTATTCCTGCTAGTGCTATGGTAAATGGTCGTACATATGTTATTGCTGATACCACAAATGGCGTAGGTGGTGCTGCTACAGACTTTACTGGTTTAGGTGCTCTTGATAACAATGTTGGTACTGAGTTTACTTATAATAATTCCGCAGTAACTGGTACTGGTAGAGTAGTAAGATATCTAAATGCTAACCAGATGGAGGCAGGTAAGAGATATAAGATTAGAACAGTAGGTGATACATCTTGGAATACTCATGCTGTAAGTACAATTAGTGTTGCACAAAATTCAACATTTATTGCTAAGGAAGCTGGCACAACTATTGGTAATATGGGTACTGTTTATGAAATGTTCACATACAGCATAACTAAGTGTGAGCGTGACATTGCTCTAATCATTGATGCTGTACGTTTTGACATGATGTTTGGTACATCCTTCAGAACAGCAACAGCAGCACGTAGTTATTGGAGACAACAGGCTAATTTAGCATTGTCTAGTGGTAGCACAGCACTAAGTAACTATCCACAGAAAGAGCAAAGTGTACTACTATTCACATTTATGAAGGAAGTACTACAAAACTTACCAAGTAGATATCCATCAAAATCACTTGCTGATGCTGGTAAAGGTGAACTACCAAGTCTTGCTGATCCAGATTACGCATTAGCCAATACAAGAGTTGGTCTGTTGATGGATTATATTGTAAATGTGGTAGATGCTGCTAATCTTGCTGCTGTAAATGCAGCGTTACCAGCAAAACCATACGTACTACCATTACCAACTGGCGGTACAAATAACAGTAAGGATGCAGGATTCCGTGCTGCTCGTGATCTAATTGAAGCAAATAGATCCTTTGTCAAAGCAGAAGTACTTGCTTGGATAGATCAGCAACAGCGTGAAGCAAGAGAGGGCTTCCAAAATAATCCAGATGGTGACTTTGATACTGACTTTGCATTTGATAGAACAGAATGTGCTGAGGATCTAGATTTAATTTTAGATGCTATTTACTATGACTTAACCTATGGTGGTAACATGGAAAGTTATACAGCAGGTCTAGCCTATTATGCAGGTACAGGTATTGATAGTTTAGAAGTAGATGAGCGTGAGGCCACAATCCGTGCTTATAATTTCTTAGGTCAAACATTATACAATGTGGCTAGAAGTGTTCTTTCAACCAGTTATCAAACTGCACTAGAACAAATCAAAGGCACAGCAGGTAGTGTGGAAACAGCAGAAAGAATAAATCAGTTAGTTGATATTGTACTAAATGTAGTCAAAGGTGGTGTAAAACAAGTGCCACCAAGAGAAGATCCAGATTTCTTATCCGGTGACGAAACTCTTGCTTATGTTCGTATTGCTGTACAAGAACAAAAACAAGAACTACAGGCACGTATTGCAGACTATATTGACAGTTTCATCCTACAATATAACACAGAAAAATGTGCTCGTGATGTAGGCTTGATCTTAGATGCTGCTATGTATGACATGGTACTGAATAGTAACTTCCAAAGTATTACAGCAGGTAGTGTATACTTACAGAAGGCTGCTCAAGTTGTAACTGATACACAGATTGGCCCACAACTACAGGCTATCAAGTTTATTCGTGATCAAGTAATTGCAATAAGTCAAAAGCCACCACTAGTTAAGAATGATGCTGCTATTGGACGTATTACAAACTTGTTTGATACCATGTTTGACATCATTGACAAAGGTGTTGAAGTTGCTCCAGAGGTTGTAAATGTTCCACCATTAGGTGCTGCATTGAATCCAAATGCTGTAAATGCTGCTAACAGTATTATTGCTAACAAGGAATTCTTGAAGGAAGAAGTTGTAGCATACATTACAGCCAACTACAAGACTTATGATCAAAGTCGTTGCAGCAGAGATGTTGGTTTAATTATTGATGCAGCACTATATGACTTGTTATTAAATACAAATTATAACAGTGTTAAGGCAGGTCTATCATATCGTCGTGCTACAAGTAGTCTTGTAGTCACAGACCAACTAAAAGAAACATTAGGTGGTATTGATTTTGCCAAGCAGAAAGTAGTTGAACTATTAGATGATGCAGATGCAATCGCAAGCGTTACACGTAGTTTTGAACTAATTTCAAGTATTATCGGTGGAGGCTCAGTTCCAGCATCCATAGTACCAATTCCAGGTGGCAGTGTATATGCACTAAGTCGCCCAAGTGGTTCAAATTATCGTGATCCTGCTTTCCGTGCTGCTGCTAGCGCTCTGCTAGATGGTAAAGCAACATTACAGACAGCAGTTACAGATTGGATTGATAGTCAAGTTAGTGCTAATACTGCTGATGCTGCTAGCATTTGGTTTGGTTATACATATGACGATGAAAAGTGTGAAGAAGATGTAGGCTTTATTATTGATTCAATTGCTTATGACTTGATCTATGGCGGTAATATGGAAACAATTAATGCTGGATATGCTTATTATGCAGGTACAGCATTGGCTCCATTACCTGCTGATCAAGTACCAGGAACTATTGCTGCTTACACATATTTGGCAGACCAAGTACGTGCTACAGTAGCAGCAGCAACAGGTGCTAGTGAGCAAGCAAGTTTAGAAGCACAGGATCTAGTATTATTAATTAGAAACTTAGTTGACACTCGTGCAAATGCTGTAGCACAAGTAGTCACACCAAGTCAAATTTGGGTTGATCCATTGCTACAAGAAATTAGTCAAACAATTGTAACTAACAAGCCAAGATTACAAGATGTAATTATTGATTATGTAAACAATATTGGTACTTACACTGGTAGTGCTATCACAAAGCCAACTGATTATGATGTTGCTAAGTGTCGTAGAGACGTTGGACTAGTATTGGATGCAGTACGTTATGATCTAATGTTTGGTACTAACTTTAGAACTATTGTTGCAGGACGTAGTTATCGTAGAGCAATTGCTGCATTAATTACAGAAACTCAGGCAAATGGTGGTCAAGCAGATGCTAACATTAGTGCTTTCAAAGAACTTAGAGAGCGTGTTTTAGGTAAGAAGTTAGTTGGTGTAACAATCACTAGTACATCTGGTGCATTTTCATGCACAGCACCAGTTACCGATAGAACTGATCCATTAGTTGTTGGTCAACCAGTACGTGTTAGCGGTGCAGTAAGTCCAGCTAGTATTCCAATTGTTGGTTACACAAATATTGGTACACAGCCAAAGACTTATTATATTATTGATACAAATGGAACTACAACATTCCAACTAAGTGATAGTGTAGGCGGTAGCGCAATCACAACAGTAGTAGGTGCTACAACTGGTTTAACATTTGAAATTAGACCAAGTCTAGATAGTTTAGATGAAGTTATTACACAAGGTCTATTAGATGTTCTAACACTAGACGCAGAAGATGCTGATACTCCATTAGTTATTGGTCAAGAGTATAAGATTGTCAGTGATGGCAAAACTATAACACCAGCTGGTGAGTTTATCACAGGTGGTCAGTACAGAATTGAAACTATTGGTACAAGTGACTTCAATGGTGCTGCTGGTACAACTGGTATTACATATGCTATAGGAGATATCTTTACAGCAGTTAACGCAGGTATTGGTACAGGTACAGCAACATACTATACAGATTATACTGACTTTGGTGCTAGAAATAACGATGTAGGTACCGTGTTTGTTGCCACAGGTTCACCAAGTAGTTCAACTGGTGGTAGTGGTCAAGTTAAATCAATTAGTTTCCGTGAACAGGCTGAAAGATTATTTGACTTATTCCTAGCAATTTTAGATTCTGATGATACTGCTATTGAAGCATTAGGCTTTAATAACGATGCAGATTATGATGTTCCTGCTAAACAAGGTGGTAATAACACAGATGGTTACTTCTATCTAATTACTCCTCCATATCTAAGTTCAACAGACTTTGATGTTGCTGCTGATTATACTGCTGCGGTTGCTGCTCAAACAGCAAGGATTGTAGCACGTAACAATATCAATGCTGCTAGACAAAGTTTAGAGGATGACTTAATTGATTGGATTGATTCTCAGATTGCTGCCAATACAGCAGCAGGTGCTGGTAACTTCCAAGGATTTAGTTATGATGCTACTAAGTGTAGAGAGGACATCAAGTTCTTATTAGATGCTATTGCATATGATTTGACATTTGGTGGTAATATGGAAACTGTGGTAGCTGGTAAGGCTTACTATGATGGTACAAGTCTATTAAGCGCTACTGATGGTGATGAAAAACTACAAACTATTGATGCTTATAACTACTTTAAGTCAATAATTGGTCCAGTTGCTGCTGCTAGCAGTGGTGATGATGAAACAGTATTAGGCTTAATTGATGATGTTATCAGTTATATTGATCCTAAGATTGAAGACCCAGTGCTAATTGAAGCAGATACAAGTTGGGTTGATAGTGAACTTTATACATTCAGTGATCTACTAAAGGCTAACGCACAAGCAGTAGCAAAATCTACAACAGATTATGTAAATGCTAACTTCCCAAGCGTAGTTTATAATGTAGCAAAATGTCAACGTGATGTGAGATTAGTTATTGATGCAGTACGTTGGGACATGATGTTTAGCAGTAAGTTCCGTACTGTGGTTGCTGCTCGCAGTTACTATCGTAGTATGGCAAGTACTGTAGTTGGTGCTCAACGTGAAGCAACAGAAGCAGCATTCCGTGTTGTTAAGGTTGCTTTAGATGACTTGGTTAAGAGTGATGCAGTAGCACAGGCTCGTGTTGCAGAACTAATGGATATTGTAATTAATCTATTAGATGCAGGTGAAACTAATCAAGCCGCAGCACTAGCAACGCTACCAGCAGTAAGTTTAGACATTATGCCATACGGTGGTACACCAAATGCTTCAGAGATTGGTTATCTAAATGCTCGTGATCGTATTGAAGAAAATAGAGACTTTATCCTAGCTGAAATGCGTGATTGGTTAGGAGATAATGTTTCAAGCCCAGAGCCAAATGGTTACAGTGAAGATACTTGTATTCGTGACGTTGAACTAGTACTTGATGCTCTACGTTATGACTTAACATACGGTGGTAACTTAGAAAGCGTAACTGCTGGTAAGGCATACTATGCTGGTACAGTACTTGGAGATGCTCCTCATACTGATCATGTAAACTTTACTAAAGATGCATTTGAACACTTGTCATTAGTAGTTAAGGCAGTTGCTACAAATGCTACAACATACGCAGGCAGTATTGTTCCAGCGCAAGTAACAAGCAATGATCCAGGTAGCGCTCTTGCTGCTGATCAAGCTAAAGAACTTGTAGAGACAGTAAGAAGTTATGTTGATACAAACAGTGGTGATGCTCTAGTACGTCCAAGTACAAACTGGGTAGACAACAATTTAGCATTGTTCGCAAGCACAATGTTAGATCGTAAGGATAGTTTAGCACTGCAAGTTACAGACTTTGTAAGTGCAGAATTCCCAGCACCAGGATTTACTTATAGTGTTCCAGATTGCCAAGACGATGTTAAAGACATTGTTGAAGCAGTGCGTTATGACATGATGTTTGGTACAAACTTCCGTAGTTGGACAGCAGGTCGTGCTTACTATAGAAGTGTCGCAAGTACTGTAATATCAGGTCAAAAAGAAGCCAGTCTTGCTGCAATGAGATTGTTAAAATCATTGCTAGTTGAAATTACAGGCAATAACGTCACAGCCACAAATAGAGTTAAGAGTGCTATGAATGTAGTAATTGATACTCTAGAACAAGGTCCAACAACACGTAATGCTAATGATGCTAGAATTCGTGCAGCAGTAGAAGCTATTGATGCTGGCAAGGATACAGTATTAGCAGCAATGGGTACTTATTTAGACAATAATGAAACTGCATATAACAATGACTTTGATAATTATGATAAGACAACATGCTTGAGAGACATTGAATACTTAATTGATGCTATCAAGTATGACTTAACATACGGTGGCAATATGGAAACTGTAGTTGCTGGTCGTGCTTACTATGAAGGTGCTGTACTAGAAAGTGATAACGCAGATCATGTTGATGCTACACAGGCAGCATTCTTACAAGTCGCAACAGAACTTAAGGATCTAAGTGGTGTAGAAGCCAGTGTTGGTGTGTTAATTGACACACTTGTAGCAAATGCTAATGATTTAATTGATGATCTAACATCAGTTAGTGAAGTTTATGCTGACGCAAGTTGGAGCGAAACTGCTCTACAAGAGTTTAGCGTAGCAATGAGACTACAGACTACAGCAATTAAGGCACAGGTAACTGACTATGTAGATACTAAGTTCCCAACATTGGCCCTAACATATGATAAGGCCAAGTGTGCTCGCGATGTAGGATTGCTAATTGATGCAGTACGTTGGGATATGTTATTCAACAGCAATTTCCGTAGTATCACAGCAGGTCGTTCTTACTATAGAACTGTACTATCTCTAGTTGCAGATGCTTTAGCAGGTATTAGTCAGAAGCAGGCTAGTATTGCAGCATTTACATTCTTAAAAGGCATACTACAAGGTATTGTGGCAAGTAGTGCAATTGCTTACGAACGTGTAACTGCTAATATGGATATTATATTAGAGATTATTGAGGCTGGTTTAGGTAATCAAGCCAACCCAACAATCACATATCCAGCAGTAGCAGATGGAGAACGTACATTAGCAAGTGAAATATTACGTGCTAACATCCCATTCATTAAGGATGAGATTATTAAGTATATTGACGCTACTTATAGTAATATAGAATATGATGAGGCATTATGTGCTCGTGACGTAGAATATATCACATATGCTGTGGCTTATGATATGGTAACAGGCAGTAACTACCATACTGTAACTGCTGCTCGTGGATACTTACGTGGGTATGCAAGTGGTGTATTAGATCCTCAGCAGAAACATATTACATTGTTAGCATTCATTTACTTGAAAAACTTATTAACTAACTATGTTGGTGGTAATTCATCAGCAGTAACAGCAATTAAGGCTAGTTTAGACGTAATCATTGACACAATAAATGCAGAAAGTGTAGCAGGTTTAACAGTAACAGTTCCAACTGCTAATGTTACAACCACTGCTGCACAGGATACTGTAAATGCATGGTTAACTAATGCTACAAATATTACTGCTGCTATAGCTGCTGGTATTACAGCAAGTGGAAACAGTGGCGGTGGTAGTGCAGCAGATTGTGAAAGAGATATTGGATATGTATTAGAAGCACTTGCACATGATATCACATATGGTGGAAATTGGGCTAGCGTAATTGCAGCCAGTGCATATCGTAATGGTACTGGTACAATACAATTGACAAATGCTGGTGAAGAAGCTGCTACAATTTTAGCGTTTAATGGTGTAAGAGATTATATCAATACACAAATTGCTACAGCACAAGGTTTAAATGCTAGAGTAACAGCATTGATTGCAATTATTACTGGTGTTGTTAATAGTGCAAGTTACACAGTTCCAGCAGTAGAGTATCCAGAACTATTAGGAAGTAACAACGCTCTAGAGGTTGCCAGAAACGTTCTAATTAGTAATGTTGCTAATGCTAAGGCTAAGGTATTACGTTATGTTAATGATCGTGCATATTTTGTATATGAAATATTAACATGTGAGCGTGACATTGGATTGATCTTAGATGCAGTACATACTGATATTGCAACAGGCAGTAATTATCTAAGTGTACAAGCTGGTCGTGCTTACTTACGTTCAAGTGCAAGCGGTGCTATCGCAGCAGCACAGAAATGGGCAATATTGCCAGGACTAGTACATGCTAAGAGTGTATTAAGCGCTCTAGTAAGTACAAATTCTAGTGCAGTAAGTGCTATTCGTGCAAAACTAGGTGTTGTTATTGATATTATTAATGATGAGTCAGATGCAAATGTGACACTAAGTTATCCTCAAGATACAACTACTGCAAGTAGTGTTGCTAATAGTAAAACGGCTGCTACTGCAATTGTTGCTGCTAAGGCAACAGTGATTACTAACGTAATTAATATAGTAAATTCTGCTAACCAAGCACCTGGTTATAATCAAGCAACTTGTGAACGTGATTTAAGTTATATCATTGACGCAGTTGTACATGATTTATTATACGGTGGTGACTGGGGTGTTACTGTAGCTGCCAAGAGCTATTGGGAAGGTGGAGTTAACAAACTCAGTGCTACAAATGAAGGCACATCACTTGCTCAAGAAATCGCTGCTACAACTACAGCACTAAATGCATTAATTAGTCAGCTTCAAGGTCTAGCAAATGTAACAGGTACAGCTGATGCAACAGTAGCAGATTTAGTTAACAGAATCAAAGATATTATTGATGATGCTAACTCTAGTGTAGTGGATGCTTACACAATTACAGCACCAAGTACAGCAGGTAGTGATTTAGCCACAGCAGTATCTACACTAACAGCCGCTAAAGAAACAAGTCAGTATAGAATACTTGACTTTATCAATAGCAGACCGTTCCTAGTGTATAATCAAGCCAAGTGTGAAACAGACGTTGGTATCATTCTTGATGCATTAAGATATGATATTATGTTAGGCAGTAACTTTAAGAGTATTAAAGCAGGTCAGGCATACTTGAGAAGTTATACAAAGACTGTTACTCAAGAGCAAAAATCTGCTACAATTGCTAGTTTATACTTTATTAAGAAGTCAGTAACTAATACATTTGATGCGGCAAATAATGCTACTCCTGGTACTATCGCTAGTAACAGTATTACAGCAGCCCGTAGTTTAATGGATACAATTATTGATATCCTTGATCGCGGATTATTGGCTACACCAGAAATTGTTATTACACCAGTAGGAGCAAATGCTACTGCTGCTAATACAACAATTCTAAATAACCAAGACTTTATCAAGGCTGAAGTACGTGCTTACTTAGATAGAAATTATCCAGAATTAGATTATAACAAGATCAAGTGCGAAAGAGATGTTCAGTATATCTTAGATGCACTACGTTATGATCTAGCGTTTGCTGCTTCTAGTGGTCAAGCCAATAGCGAAACACGCGAAGCAGGTCTAGCATATTGGGAAGGTAATTCTCTAACATTAGGATCACATCCAACTAACATCGACGATCCAGATATAGATGGTGGTGAAGATGAAAAAGTTGCTACAGTAGCAGCCTATACAGAGCTAGCAAGCATTATTAAGAAACTATTAGATAATAGTTCTTATACACCACAGCAAACTATTGTATCCAAAGGTACATATGGTGGTGCAGGCGCTGCTAACGTAAGTACAGCCGCTCAAACCTTAATTACAAAGATTAAGGATATGGTAAATGCTGCTAACTTAACTGCTGCACAGGCTGTAGTTGCAGAAAACTTACCAGCAGATGCAGGAGATACTGCTGCTAATACTGCTCTAGTAACATTAAAAACTACATTACCAGAAGATGTTACAGATGAAATCACAGCAGCATTTGCCACACAGTTCTTTGTATACAACAAAGGGAAGTGTGCTCGTGATGTAGGATTTGTTGTAGAAGGTCTAGCATTTGATGCACTATTTGGTGGAAACAAAGAGTCAAGAGAAGTGGCACTACAATATGCTTACAAAGGCGGACTAGTGATTCCAATGGCAACAAAGGGTCCAACAGTTGGTGCATTTGAAAGACTAGTTGCTATCATTGATGATATAGTTGCAGGAGATGCAATTACAGCAAGTGCTGGAGTCACACAAACACAAGTTGTAGCAAATCCAAGTGATTTAACTGGTGTAAGTGACTTAGCGCAGATTGTAGTTGATGTACTAAAAGATGGTGCTAGTGTTGCTCCAGATCTAATTGATCCAACATTCGCAGACGTTACTGGATTTAAGACAGACAACTTGGTAGTACGTAGTATTGTTCGTGATAGTATTGATAGAATTGCAGCAAATACAATCACATTCATTAACGAAACTTATGCAGGATTTGGTTACTTACAAGATACATGTAAGCGTGATGTAGGCCTAACATTAGATGCTGTAGCATATGACTTGATCTATGGTGGTAATAGTAGAACTAAGTTTGCTAGTGAACAGTATTACAGTGGTGGTCGCTTCCAGATCCCAGCAGATAGTAAGAGTGCTACAGTGGCTTGCTTTGTATATCTAGATGCTCTAGTTAGAAAGGTAATTGCTAATGATCCAATCGTAACATTCCAAAACTACGTAGATCAGGACAAGAGTAACCCAGCTGCTACAAATAGTGAAGTGATAAATGTTGCAAACTTGTTTGACGCATTTACAGACATTTTAATTAATGGATACATCAGTGTAGTACAACTTGATGCTACATTTAGAAGTCTTGTAAATGATAATACATTCGCAACATTCCACCAGGTAAGTACTATTACAACAACTGGTCACACACTAGAGTGGGTTGGAACTGGTATTGACGTAGATAGCGCACTACCATACAACGGCGGTGTTCCAAAACCAGAGAACCAATTGGTTAGTGAGAAGGGCGGATTTATCAACTTCACCAGTACAGATGAAAAAGGTGACTTTAGAATTGGTCCAGATTTAACAATCAAGCGTGACTCAGGTAGTATTGTAGGTAGAGCATTTAACAAGAGTTTGTTAGGAGTTATTACACCATACATCCTAGCACTACAAGGTTAATAGGTGAAAACAGTTACTTACCTGCGAGGATGCAGGTAAGTAACAAAACATAAAGAAAGGATTTTATAAATGGCAACAGTACCCTTAAACGCATTTAAAACCGTGACAGCAAGTATAACATCAAGTCCAACAAATATCTACACAACACCAGCAGGTGTAACAGGTATTGTACTTGGTACACAAGTCACAAATATTACAGATTCAACTAGTGCAGCATTTACAGCATGGCATGTTCGTGGTGTTGTATCAAGTGAATTAGTAAACGATTTTGAAATTCCCAACAGCGATGCTATTAGTTTCGTTGCAGGAAAATTAGTTTTAGAGTCAGGTGACAGTCTTCGTGTTCAAGGCAGTCAAAATGGCGCACTTAAAGTAACATTAAGTATTCTAGAATCAGCTAACGATTAATAGTCAATTATTGACACAGGATAAGGATAGATAAAATGGCAGCTCAACAAAAAGTTGAATTATTTAGTGGTCGAGTAAGAAAAGTCGCTGCTCGCGATATCATGACCAAAGGTTATGGTACTGGGTCAACTAGATTCGAAGTACGTACACCAGGTCAACAACCTAAAGATGGTTATCTTAAATTAAGTGAAGCAGAACCAAACTTATTTGTACCGTGGCGCAGTGTTAATTCAGAGACAAATATTGCTACCGATGCAGATCCACAAGTGGCTGTAGGGATAGGTAATGTAATTTACCCAGTAGGTCAAGAGCCTACTGATAATACTCTACGTGCTATGTTACTTTCAGACAAATGGGGTAATAGAACATGGACTAATAAGATTGCACTAGACGCTAATGATAATATGATCATTAATAGTAATTTGTTTGTTAATGGTACCACAGTTGAAGTTAATACAGTACAAACTACAATTGATGACCCAATTATTACTATTGGTGGTGATAACCCAAATGCTGTAACAGCATTGAATGGTCAAACAGATCGTGGTATTGAATTCCGTTGGTGGGATCCATTAGCCGCTGATGGCGAAGGTGCAGCAAAATTAGGCTTCTTTGGTTTTAAGGCTAGCACACGTACATTTACGTTTATTCCTAGTGGTACTAACGTAAATGAAATATTCGTTGGTGATAGTGGAACAAGTGAAGGTGCTTTTGAAGTTCCAAACTTAAGCACACAAAATATTTTCACACCAACAGATGTTAACTTACGTATAGCACCAGGTGGTAACGGAACAGTAGTTATTGAAAGTGCTATTACAGAAGGTACTTGGCGTGCAGATGTTATTGATGTTGCTTATGGTGGTACCGGTCGTGTAGAATTACCAGAAGGTGGCATGCTATTTGGTAATGGTGATGGACCAGTAGGTGCTACAAATCCAGCACTAGCCAATGGTAGTTTATTACAAAGTGATTTAGGGGGCAGACCATACTTTAGTAACATAGTAGATTGCGGAACATACTAACCAAAATTTGTTAAATAGTCTGTAAAGACTACTTAAAGAGATGAAACGCAATCTAATATCTATTATCCTGAGCAAAAAAGGGTCTGCAAAAGGCCCTTCTTTGTATGTAGCGACAGAAAGGAGGCAGGGGTTCTAAATGGCAGCGCAACAACGAGTAGAACTCTTTAGTGGCCGAGTAAAAAAGGTTAAGCCAACTGAAGTCCGCGAACAACGTTACGACTTTTTAAAACTAAGCGAAGCAGAGCCAGACTTAGGAGTTCCAGAAACTACTGATAGTGCAGACGTAAGACGTGTTCTATTAACTGATAAAAATGGTAAACGCTATTGGAGTGACACTGTACAGATTGATGATAACGGTGATTTACAAAGTAGTGGACAAATACAGGCAGATGCTTTTCATACTGATCGTTTAGAAGTAACAGACAATGGTTTAAATGCTAGATTCGCTGGCGAAGACATTAATCTAACAACAAATGGTAACCTACAAACCACTGGACTAGTAAAATTTAACAGTGCAATGGGTGTAAACATAGGTAATCCAGATCAAGGTGCTCTAATTAGTAGAGCAGTAGCAATGAATACAGCCACGCCTGTAAGCAGAGGAATGGCACAAATGAATTTTATATTAGGTAAATTAGTACCTAAACCACCTCCAAATTTTCCTAAACTTAAAAATGGTACTAGTCAAACACTGAGCATACAAGGTGTTGCTACTTATAGAATGTGTGATTTTACTCAAACTGATAACACTTCAAGCAATCGTAATGTAGCAGCAGGTGCCACAGTAAGTTTAACGTTAAGAACCAGCAATTATGCAACAAATTATATTCAAGATTGTGGTCCAGGTGACAGAGGTTCAATTACAGTATGGAAAAATGGTGTTGCTAGTGGCAATAAGGCGTTTACAGATGGCCTACAGGAAGATGAGGATGACACAGATCCACAATATCTATTAGGCACAGACAATGGAACTTATGGCGATTTACAAATAGCAGACGATCAGGATTATGCTCGTATTGCTGTACCTGCTATAAGTCCACTATTTTGGCAGACATTTGATGCTAGAGCACTTGGTACTGTAACGCAAGGATGGAATGAAGTATATATTATACATAATAGTCTATTTCCAGAAACAGTTCCGGCAACAACGGGCACAACTAATGTAGCCTATTGGTACTATGATGCTAGCACACCAGGTAATCCTGTGTTTAGCAATGTATCTTTTACTCCAATGGGTAGCCCAAGTTTAACTTATAGCAGTACTATACCACATTATACTAATGCTACAACATTTACTCTAGCATTTGATATTGCTAAATTAAGTGGTGATATGTATCCAACCAGTAATATTTTTATTACCAGCAGTGCAGGTGGTGCTTTTGATGCTCCTGTAACATTAACTTATGATAGTGCAAGTATAACTACTCCTCTACCACGTAACTATTTGGCCAGTTCAACATTAAGTTTGAGCACTACTGTAAACATAAAAAGTGGTGTAGGACGTAGCACAGACCCAGTAACCTTAACTGCTAACAATAGTTACGGTACAACGACTCAAAATTTTACACCAACAGGTGGTGTATTGTTTAAAACAGGTACAAGTAACGCAAATACCATAGATGAAACTAATATCAGCGTATCTGCTACATTTGGTAGTGGCAGTGACAGTGCTTATCGTATAGCAAATCCAGGTAGTGATGATACTCCAAGTTTCTCAGCCAGCGCAGCAGCATTTACTACCCTAGAAACATATGACGCTGTGGTGGTTGGTCAAGGTAATCAAGCAGTACTTAAGCACGATGTAACAAATTATAGCACAGGATTTTTACCTCCTGGACCAAATTTAAGTGGTCAAGCAGCAGATCAATACTTTACTTTTAAGTTTATCAGAGGTGCTGTTAGCAAATTTAATATTAATATTAATGGCACTATTAGAGGATTATGGGTAGCAGTTCCAGGAACTGGTATAGCAACCAATAACGGTTTAAACGGATGGTTGAGAATGGATCAACCATATGCTGGTAGTGGTGTTCCTGGTACTGGTACAGGTGGTAATGGTTCAAATGGATGTAGTATTGGTGGTGTAGTTACACTGGGCAGCAGTGTAAATCAAAGTAGAACCTGTACATTTGGTACATTAAGCACCAGTAATACTGCTACCAGTGAAGTATATATAAGAATTAAACTACAGGAAGGTGATGTTGTTACAGCATTAACATTATCAGGAGCAACTAACTAATGGCCGTAGTAGATAAACAGAAGGTTGACCTCTTATACAAGAAACTTTTTGGTGTAAGTAAAACAGATTTTAACACACTAAAAGGTGCTAGTAACGAAGTTATACCAAGTCCAGCGCTGATTCGTGGTGATACTGTTTGGACACAATCAAATAGTATTATTAAGGCGCCTGCCTCACCAAATACAGTAGCCAATGTAGTTGAATATCGCACTTTAGAATGTTTACCGGATGAAACAACTACACCAATTTCTGGAGTGTACCCTACATGGATTGCTAAAAGTTTAAGTCCAGTAGAAGATTATACCAATTGGATACCACCTGAATTTGGTCCAGGATACTTAATTAAAGTGTACATAGGTGACCCTGACTCTGGTGGTACTGAAATCTTTGATGCTGGTATAAATGATAAAGGCGCTTTTTACTTTGACTATATGTCTGGAGTATTAAACTTCACCAACTATTTGGAAAATGGTAATAATACTAATGTAATACCAGATGGATTAAGTGGAAATAGTATATGGGTCAGAGGTTATAGATATATTGGCTTTGTTGGTATCAGTGATCAACAAGATGGTAAGTTTGGAAACTTACAGTTAACCAAAAACACTGTAAAAGCCATAAACAAGGACAGTGATCAAGACCCAGTAACTGGTGATGTAATACTTAGACCACAATTTGTTGATGGCGTAGCCAGAATACAAGGTAGTCAGTTTAGCCAACACTTATTTACTAGTGGTATAGATGAGTTTAATACAGGATATGCCAAAACAAGTTTATTAGCCACGAGAGAAACTACCAACGGTACTTGGGCTGAATTAACACTAGACGGACTAGCACCTGGTGCAACAAATAGATTCTTTTTAGAAAATAGTTACACATATAAAATTAGAGCAGAAATAACAGGTAAGTTAGTTGGTGGTAGTGACAGTGCTATATGGAATTTACAATTTCTAGCAACAAGAGGAGTAGGTGCAGCGACGACATCAATAATTGGAAATACTTTAATAGAAAAGGTTGCCGGATCTCAAGCAACAGCAGTTACAATATTAACGGTTAGTGCTGGTAATTTTGTAAATGGTAATCTTTATAAAATAAAAACTTTAGGTAATACAGATTGGAGTAGTATAGCCGTAAACAATGCTATGGATTTTGAGGTAGGAACTGTGTTCACAGCCACTGGAGCAGGTAGTGGTACCGGTGAGGCTTATTTATATCTTACTCCACAACAGAGTTTAGACTTAAGTTGGAGTGTAAAAGCAGAGGCAGATACTACTAATGGGCTTATAAAGATTATGGTTAAGGGTCCTGATAAAGTCGATGTAGGTGATGCCAATAAAAACATCAAATGGTTTGCATCGATAAATATATTGGAACTCTACCAGACTTAAGGGACAGCAATGGCTTTGGGATTAAACATTGGTTTTAATACTGAAAACGTAGTTTTTGACTACGATAATGCGCCTGCAACTCTTAAAATAGATTACAATAAAAGAATTTTTAAGAATATTTTAGATGTCTATAGCACTAGAACAAATTCATTAGCAATTATTAGTAAGATATTTTCTTCAATGACATATTGGCTAAAAAATTATATTCTTAAGAGTTTTTTAGCTGAAAGTTATAGAAGAATTAGATGAGTGTCTTAAAACGATATATCCAAGGTGTACAGGGTCTTCAGGACGGATGGCGTGCCATCATGATTGGAGAACGTGGTGTACAGGGTAGTCAAGGTACACAAGGTTCAAGCGCAACAGGCGGTAGTTATATACACAGCCAAAATACACCGGCTGATACTTGGTACGTTAATCATAACTTAGGTGTAAAATATATAACTGTACAAATCTACGACAATAATGATGAAACAGTAGATTTAGGCAAGCCAGGTAGTCCTTATATTGAGGCAGTTGATGAAGGTAATTTAATAGTACACTGGGGTCTTGGTAACGATCAAACTGGTAAAGTTGCTGTCGTTAGTGGTGGTGGTATACAAGGTATACAAGGTATACAAGGTCTACAAGGTGTACAAGGTAATTTAGGTCCTCAAGGTGTACAAGGTCGTCAAGGAACACAGGGTAATCAAGGTATACAAGGTATTGGATTTAATTGGAGAGGAGACTGGAGTGTCTCTGATGTATACCAATTTAATGATATTGTATTTTATAGTGGCGGTAGTTGGGTAGCCTTACAGCCAAGTCAAGGTCAAGCACCTCCATTTGAAGGTAGTATATATTGGGACTTAATGACAGCCCAAGGCCCACAAGGTATTCAAGGTGTACAAGGTCGATTAGGACCACAAGGTACAACAGGTCCACAAGGTACGCAAGGTAGTCAAGGCTTACAAGGTGATTTAGGTCTACAAGGTATCCAAGGTATTCAAGGTCGTGGTATTATATGGAAAGGTTATTGGGACGTAGCCACTGAATACTTTATTGGTGACATGGTATACTACAATGGTGGTAGCTGGGTCAGTACAGTAGGTGGTGAGGGACCTGTAAATATTGGTAATGTACCATATTTTGGAAGTGCGTACTGGGAAAAGTCAACTAGTCAAGGTTTACAAGGCGTACAAGGTGTACAAGGTGTACAGGGCGTTCAAGGTGTACAGGGCGTTCAAGGCGTTCAAGGTATTCAGGGTGTAGGTTTCCAATGGCGTGGGACTTGGGATCCAAACGTTCTTTATGATATAAATCATACAGTTTATTATAATGGCTTTAGTTATGTAAGTTTAATAAAATTTAATATTGGATATAGACCAGATGACCCATCTCATGATGATAAATGGGATATTGTAGCAGCACAGGGCGTACAAGGTGTACAAGGTGTACAAGGTGTACAGGGTGTTCAAGGTGTTCAAGGTGTACAGGGTGTACAAGGTGTACAAGGTGTACAAGGTGTACAAGGTGTACAGGGCGTTCAAGGTGTACAAGGTGTACAGGGTGTACAAGGTGTACAGGGTGTACAAGGCGTACAAGGTGTCCAAGGTATTCAAGGTTTTAGTATTTTATGGCAAGGTCAGTGGTATAGTAATATAACATATAATACCAACCATGTTGTATATTATGATGGTAATAGTTGGATTAGTTTACATGACAATAATTTAGGTAACGAACCAGGTCCAGAGGATAATGATACACATTGGGCAAGAATGACCGCCCAAGGCGTACAGGGTGTCCAAGGCGTACAGGGTGTACAAGGTGTACAAGGTGTACAAGGTGTACAGGGCGTTCAGGGTGTACAGGGTGTACAGGGCGTACAAGGTGTACAAGGTGTACAGGGCGTACAAGGTGTACAAGGTGTACAGGGTGTACAGGGCGTACAAGGTGTACAAGGTGTACAGGGCGTACAGGGTGTGCAAGGCGCACAAGGTGTACAGGGCGTACAAGGTGTACAAGGCGTTCAAGGCGTTCAAGGCGTACAAGGTGTACAGGGCGTTCAAGGTGTACAGGGTGTACAAGGTCTTCAAGGTGTACAGGGTGTCCAAGGTCTTCAAGGTGTACAGGGTGTCCAAGGTCTTCAAGGTGTACAGGGTGTCCAAGGTGTACAGGGTGTACAAGGTGTACAGGGCGTTCAGGGTGTACAAGGTGTGCAAGGCGTACAAGGTGTACAGGGTGTCCAAGGTGTACAGGGTGTCCAAGGTGTACAAGGTGTACAGGGACGTCAAGGTGTACAGGGCGTACAGGGTGTACAAGGTGTACAGGGTGTACAGGGTGTACAGGGTGTACAGGGTGTACAGGGTATTCAAGGTGTACAAGGCATTCAAGGTATTCAAGGTGTAGGATTTATATGGCGAGGACTATGGGATCCTCAAGAATCGTACATTATAAACAATGCTGTATTTTATAATGGATCTTCATATGTAAGTTTAATTTCTGATAACCTAGGAAATAGACCAGATATAAGTCCACTTGCATGGGATGTAATTGCAAATCAAGGTATCCAAGGCCTACAAGGTGTACAAGGTGTACAAGGTGTCCAAGGTGTCCAAGGTGTACAAGGTGTGCAAGGTGTTCAGGGCGTTCAGGGCGTTCAAGGTGTCCAAGGTGTACAAGGTGTACAAGGTGTACAAGGTGTCCAAGGAGCACAAGGTATACAAGGTGTACAGGGTGTACAAGGTGTACAGGGTGTACAGGGTGTACAGGGTGTACAAGGTGTACAAGGCGTACAGGGTGTACAAGGCGTACAGGGTGTACAAGGCGTACAGGGTGTACAAGGCGTACAGGGTGTACAAGG
>Ga0172372_10004579_pt1 | contig 19572 bp, 13 predicted proteins | sample LakKiv5m_2_FD_114544 | JGI IMG/M metagenome (GOLD analysis project Ga0172372, IMG submission 114544) | Freshwater microbial communities from Kabuno Bay, South-Kivu, Congo - kab_092012_9.5m | ecosystem: Environmental > Aquatic > Freshwater > Lake | place: Democratic Republic of the Congo...
CCTCCGGCTCCACCGGCACTCCCAAGGGTGTCGAGGTGACGCACCGGGCGGTGGTCAATTTCCTGAGCTCGATGGCACGGCGCCCCGGACTGGCGGCCGACGACCGTCTGCTCGCGATCACGACGCTCGCCTTCGATATCGCGGTGCTGGAGCTGTTCCTGCCGCTCAGCGTCGGGGCCAGCGTGGTGATCGCCGCGGCCGAGGAAACGGCGGACGGCTTCAGCTTGCTGGGGCGGCTGCAATCGAGCGCGGCGACCGCGATGCAGGCCACGCCCTCACATTGGCGCATGCTGCTGGAAGCGGGCTTTCAGTCGCGCCCGGGCTTGCGCATGTTCTGCGGGGGCGAGCCGCTGAGCCGCGATCTGGCCGACAGCCTGCTCCGCGGCGGTGGCCAGCTGTGGAATCTCTACGGCCCGACCGAGACCACGGTGTGGTCTGCCTGTGCGCCCATCAGCGCCGGCACCGCCGCCATCACGGTGGGACATCCGATCGCGAACACCCAGTTCTACGTGCTCGACACCCAGCGCCAGCCCTTGCCTCTGGGCGTACCGGGGGAGTTGTACATCGGCGGCGACGGGGTGGCACGCGGATACCACCGGCGTCCCGATCTGAGCGCCGAGCGCTTCGTCGACAATCCCTTCGGCAGCGGTCGCCTCTACCGCACCGGCGATCTGGCTCAGCGGTTGCCTGGCGGCGACACCCAGGTGCTGGGACGCCTCGACCAGCAGGTCAAGCTGCGCGGTTTCCGCATCGAACTCGGTGAGATCGAAGCGGCCATCGCCCGTCAGCCCGACATCACCGCAGCGGCCGTCGCGGTCTGCGGCGGTGATATCGACGCCAGCGGCCACCTGGTGGCGTTCTACGCCGCGGCGCCGGGCAGCGAGCCCGATCCCAAGATCCTGCAGGCCGCGGTCGCCGCGCGCCTGCCCGCGTACATGGTGCCGGTGCAGTGGCAGCGGCTGGACGCGATGCCGCTGACTCCCAACGGCAAACTCGATCGCGCAGCCTTGCCGCGCATCGAAGGGGGACGCCCGGCCGAGGCGCCGCGGCCGTCGACCGCACGGCCTGCGGACTCGCTGGAGGCCAGCCTGCTGGGCCTGTGCGCGCAGGTGCTCCGGCTCGACGGGCTGACCGTGGAAAGCGACCTGCTGTCCGCAGGCGCCGACTCCATCCAGCTGTTCCAGATCGTCGCGCGGGCACGCAAGCAGGGACACGAGCTGAGCGCCAGGCAGATCCTGCAGCAGCGCAATGTCGCGGCGCTGGCGCGGCATCTGCGCACGCTCGCCGGAGACGTGCGCACATCGCCGACGACTCAGGGCATGTAATCGTGATCGTCGACTACTGGACGCGTCGGCTCGCGATGCTGCGCCTGTTCCGGCACCTCGGCACCGGCGGGGCTGTTGCCCTGCCGTCGCTGCAGCGGGGATGGAAGCCCATCGGCTTGCGCAAGGACGATCTGGATGTCGGCCTGCGCGAAATGCTGCGCGACGGGTTGCTGGCCGTCAGTGACGGCGGCTACCTGGCGACGCCCGAGCTTCGGGCCGAACTCGAGCGCCGTGGCCCGGCCACGGTCGCCGACGCGAAGACGCGCATGGAGCTGCAGCGCCGCCGCCGCTGGCTGACCCTGCGGGCGCGCAAGGTCGCCGATCGTCGCCTCGGAGTCCGCAGCTGAGACGCTGGCAGGCCCGGCTAGCGGCCGGGCCTGCCGCGATCGCGCAGGGCCTGCAAGGCGGCCCGGCCGCGCAGCGCCCGCTGCCGGGCGTCGAGCGAGGGGGGCGCCAGGGCCGCTTCGCCGGATATCCACTGGGCCTGGCCACGCAGGGTGGGGTGGCGGAACAGCTCCAGCAGCGCGGCGTCGGGCTTGAGCGATCGCCGTATCGAAGCATGGACGGCCAGCAGTTGCAGGGAGCTGCCGCCCAGATCGAAGAAGTTGTCGTCGCGCCCGAAATCGGTCCGGCCGAGGGCCTGCATCCAGATATCGGTCAGTGCGCGTTCGACGGGATCGGCCGACGCCGACGCCGACGCCAGCTTCGGAGCGCCGTGCTGTTCGAGCAGGCGGCGACGGTCGACCTTGCCGGTGGCGGACAAGGGCAGCGTGTCCAGCCGGACGATGCGGCTGGGCACCATGTAGTCGGGCAGTTGCGCCTGCAGGTATTTTCTCAGCGCTTCGGGTTCGGCCAACGCGCCGCAGACATAGGCCTCGATGCGCTGCTGGGCCGGGGCGATCTCACGCGCGACGACGGCCGCATCGTCGACCCGTCCGCTGGCCCGCAGGCTGGCTTCGAGATCGTCGAGTTCGACGCGCTTGCCGCTGATCTTGACCTGGCGGTCGACGCGCCCGAGAAACTCCAGCACCCCATCGGGCATTCGGCGCACTCGATCGCCGCTGCGGTAGAGCAGCCCAGGCCCGAACGGATTGCGCACGAATCGCTGCGCGGTCAGGTCCGGACGGCCGAGATAACCCAGGGCGACGCCGTCACCGCCGGCATGGAGTTCGCCGCTGTCGCCCTCGGCCACCGGTTGACCGGCTTCGTCGAGCACGTGGACCACGGTCCCGGCGATCGGCAGCCCGATCGGGATCGGGCCTTGCCGAAGCGGACGCGGAATGCGGTAGCAGCAGGTGAAGGTAGTGTTTTCGGTGGGCCCGTAGCCGTTGATGATCGAACAGTCCGGCAGCGCCGCGAGCGCTTTGGCGACATGGGGCGGCGACAGCACGTCGCCGCCGGCCAGCAGTTGCCGCAGCGGCCGCAGGCCGTCCAGCCGGTGGTCGACCATCAGATGGAACAGTCCGGCGGTGAGCCACAGCGTGGTGACCCGGTATCGCGCGATGGTCTGCGCGATGTCGTCGAGCGTCGTGCAGCCGGCGGGCGCCAGCGCGAGCGTGCCGCCGTTGAGCAGCGCGCCCCAGATTTCGAAGGTGGAGGCGTCGAAAGCCAGCGGCGCGAGTTGCAGGAAGGTGTGCTCGGGGCCGAAGTCGGCGTAGTCCGCGCCGCAGACCAGGCGCAGGATGCCCCGATGCGGAACCACCACGCCCTTGGGCGTGCCCGTGGAACCCGAGGTGTACATGACGTAGGCGGCGTCGTCGGGCCCGATCGCGGTTTCGCTGAAGCCCGACGGGTCCTCCGCCGCGAGTGTCGCCACGTCCACGGCCGGCCCCTGCCAGAAGCCGCCGGATTCGGCACCGTCGACCAGCAGCAGGGCGGGCCGCCCGTCTTCCGCGATCCGGCGCAGCATCGGCTGCGGATAGCCGGTGTCGAACGGCAGGTAGGCCGCTCCGGCACGCAGCACGCCGAGGATGGCGGCGATCGCCAGCGGCGAGCGCCGCAGGTGCAGGCCGACGATGCTCCCGCGGCCCACGCCGCGGCGCCGCAGCGCCGCCGCGATGCGCTGCGAAATCTCGTCGAGCTGCCGGTAGCGGCAATCGTGATCGGCTCTCAGTGCGACCCGTTGACCATGGCGTGCGGCGGTCTGCAGAAAAGCATCGACCACGGAAGCGGGGGTAGTTGTCATGGCAGCTCCAGTGCCGGCGCGGCTTCGGCCGGCGGCGGGTTCGGAAACGGGATGCGCGCTTCGCGCAGTGCGAGCGTCAGCACGCCCAGCAGGTTGAGCGTTTCGCCGACGAGGACGCCGCTCACCGCCCCGGCCGCTCCCCAGCGCGGCGCGGCGCAGAGAATGCAGGCGGTTGCGGCCATCGCCGACGCCAGCGTCAGCGCCGTCAGTTCGGCCAGGCGCCGGCGCACCACCAGAATGTGCAGCAGCGGATCCCGCAGGGCCGCGACCAGGACGACGCAGGCCCACAACAGCAGCAGGCTGTCGCGCTGAGCGAACGACTTGTGCAGGACGACGGCGAACAACCAGTCGCGCGCCAGCCACAACAAGGCGAAATAGGCTGCCGAGAGCAGGCCGACCACGGCGGAAACGCTCGCCAGACGCCGCAGCACCCGGGCCGTGTCTTCGCGCCCCAGCCAGCTCGTGACCAGCGGCAGCAGGCTCGAGCTCATGCCGGTCGACAGCAGATTGACGGGCATCAGCAGGGTGCGGGTCGCGGCGACCGCCGCCACCGCGCTCACGTCGAGCAGGCCGACGGCGAGGAAGTTGTAGCCCTGGCCGAAACTCCAGTGGATGGCGGCGCCCGCCGTCGTCCACAGCCCCAGCGGCGCGAAGCTGCGCAGCACCGAGCGCTCGCGCCGCTGCGGACGCCCCTCGAGTCGGCGCAGCGCCCGGGCGGACCACAGGCTGGCCGCCAGCGACGCCAAGGCCATCGAGACCGCCGCGGCCATGGCCGCCTGGTTCGCCCGGCGGGCCAGCAGCATGCCGCCGACGGTCAGCGCGGCGAACAGCGCGTCGCCGATCAGCAGCGCGAACGGACGCTGGCGCGCCTGGAGCACCAGCCGATAGAAGTTGCGCGCCAGCGCCGCCGCCGCGGCGCCCGCTGCCAGCACCAGCATCAGCGCGAGCGCGGGCGGCAACATTCCCGCGCACAGGCCCACGGCGCACATCGCCAGGCCCGCGAGCAGCGTGGCGGCGACCAGCCTGGCCTGTTCGTGGGCGGCCCCGGACAGCAGGGCGGTGCGCGCTTCGCGCTCCAGGGTCGACAGACGCGCGATCAGCGGAGGCCCCAGGTAGGCGGATTGCAGCGCGCATACCAGCAGGATGGCGGAAGCGGTCAGTACGTAGAGGCCGTACTGTTCGTTGCTGGTCGCACGCAACAGCAGCACGCCGGCCAGCAGGCTGGCGGCGGAGAGCAGGGCCTGGCCGGCGACCGCGCCGCCCAGCAAGCGCAGCCAGCGGGGGAGCGCGTCCAGGCGCTTCATGCCCGTTTCCGGGAAGTCGGCTGCCACTGCTGCAGCCGCTCTTCGCCGAGCAGGCGCAGCTTCCAGTACAGGAAGCCCGGCACCCGGAGGAGATCGGCCAGGCCCTGCAGTCCGACGCCGCTGAGCTGCCAGCCGCGCAGCACGTGCGCGACGAGAGCGGAATCGGCGATCAGCGCCCAGCCCAGCAGGGGCCGGGTCGAGGGCCAGAACGCGGCCATCGCCAGTGCGGCGCCGGTCCAGGCTCCCAGATGCAGCAGCAGATACGACAGCGGCGGCACCATCAGGTCCAGCGCCAGATCCAGGCAGAGGCGGTCGCGATCGCGCCAGGCTTTCGACAGCAAGGGCCCGGTGTAGCGCCGCACCAGCGCGAAGCGGCCTTGCTCCCAGCGCTTGCGCTGTCCCGATGCCACCGCGGCGCTGGAGGTCATCTCGGCGTCGGCGTGCGCCTCGTCCGCGTAGTGCACGCGAACGCCGGCCATTCCGAGCCGGATGCCGTATTCGAGATCCTCGGTCAGCGAGAAGCAGCCAAACGGCACGCGACGCAAAGTCGCCGCGGTCGCGCACCAGCCGTTGCCGCGCAGCCCGCAGGACAGGCCCAGGCGTTCGCGCGCCCGGGACCGGACTTCATGAAAGGCGCCGTGCGCGATGGTGATCAGCCGGGTGCGCCAGGACTCCATGGCATTGAGCACGCCGTAGTGGGCCTGCACCGCCTGGGCGCCGTGCTCGATCCGGCAGGCGAAGGCCTCGAGCAGGTTGGGCGAGACGGCGGTGTCCGCATCGATGACCACCAGGGCGTCGGCCCAGGCCTGCGCCAGGCAGTGGCCGAAGGCATGCTCGAGGGCGAAGCCTTTGCCCCGCCGCTCGCCATCGCAGCGCTCGAGCACCACGGCTCCCTGAGCGGCCGCGCGCGATGCGGTGTCGTCGGTGCAGTTGTCGGCGACCACCAGGATGCGGAAGCGATCGGCGGGCCAGTCGAGTCGGGCGAGGCTGGCGAGCACGCGCTCGATCACCGCGGCCTCGTCGTGCGCCGGCACCACCACGTCGAAGCGCAACCGGCGGGCGCTGGGCGGCTGCGTGGGCAAGGCGCCGGACAGCAGCGTGAGAACCAGCAGGTAGGCGCAGGCCAGCATCGCGGGCAGGCCGAGCAGTGCCAGAACGGCCATCGGGACGGAAAGCATCAGGTGTACTCGCGGTAGTGCCAGCCGAAGGCCTGCGACAGCTTGCCGAGGTTGGCGCAGGCCGCGACCAGCCACTTCGCCGAATGGTGCCGGCCCAGGGGCAGGCTCGCGGCCGACAGCAGCAATGCGGCGCAGAGCTGCATCGAAGCCCGCGAGTACAGGGCGATCCTGCGGGCCGCCGACGGCGTGCCGTAGCGGCCGGCCAAGGTGTGACGGGCGAAATCCTGCCCGCCCCGCAGCGCGCGCCGCAGCAGCCAGCGCAGCGTTTGACGCCGGCTTTCGACCGGCTCGCTGACGCAGGCCTCGTCGCACCAGACCAGACGCGCTCCTTGCTGGACCAGGCGGGCGAGCAGGTCGCCGTCTTCGCCTCCGGTGCGGCCGTATTGCGGATCGAACGCCTGCGGCAAGGCCCGCAGCAGCCGGCCCCGGATCAGCGCGTTGCCGAGCCGCAGGCGATTGAGCGGCACCGGCGTGCCGGAGGCGAAGCGCGCCCAGTCGTAGAAGCGTCCGCGACGCAGCCAGGGTGCGCAGTCGTCCGGCAGCATCGGCAGTACGGGCCCGAGCACGCCGTCGGCGCCGAAGCGCTCGCTGGCGTCGCACAGGCGCTCCAGCCAGTCGGGCGGGGCGCGCTCGTCATCGTCGATCATGGCGATCCACGGCGCCTGCGCCAGCGCGATGCTGCGGTTGCGGGCCAGCGAAATGTTCTGCTGAGGCTGAACCGCGTAGACCAGGGTGCCCTCGGGCCACTGAGCCTGCGCTGCGCTGACCACCGGCCGTGCGCTGCGAGCGAAATCGTTGTCCACCACCACCACCTGGGCCGGTGCGTGGGACTGATGCAGCAGATCCTGCAGCAGCAGCGCCAATGAGGCGGGCCGACGAAACGTCGCGATGCAGACGCTGACGGCTTTCATGCGCGCGACCGGTCGATGCGGCGCGCCGCGCGGGCCACGCCGATCAGCTCGCCGCGAGCCCGGTACAGGTTCCATGCGAGCAGCGCGGCCATGGTCGGGTTCAGGAACGGCGCGCCACCCAGGGCCGCATGGAGCATCGTCAGCAGCAGCAGGAAGAACAGCAGCCGCATGAAATGGAACGGCACCTCGGGCCAATGGTGCGGCCCGCTGCGATAGACGACGTAGGGCATCCACCGCGCGAGCACGTGTGCGGCCAGCGCCGCCGCGCCGGGCAAGCTCACCGGTACCAGCACCAGAAAGCCGGCGCTTCGCGCCAGCTGAAGGCCCGGGTAGAGCCAGATGCGGGTCGACTTGTCGAGGCGGTTGTACAGCAGGAACCAGCCCCAGGTGGCGACCAGGACGGCCGCCCACGAGGCCAGCGGAATCATCGAGAGCCGCTGCGGCCAGCCCAGCAGCCATACCGCCGCGACGCCGCTCGCCGATGCCCAGAGCCAGGGGGCCAGCGGTGGGGTGGCCACCGTCTCGGCGTAGAAGCCGGCACTGAGCTTGGGATCGTGCTCGAAGCGGGCGCCGACCAGGTCGTTGTCGACGTATCCGACTTCGTACACCGCCCAGAACGACAGCAGCAGCACGCCCAGACCTGCGACGTGGGCCAGCGGGTGCGAGGCCAGCGCCAGGGTGCTGAGCACCCAGAACGCGAAGTCCTCCTGCAGGATGCCGCGCACGATGTAGCGCTCGCCCGGTCGCTTGACCAGCGTCAGGTACTGCAAGGGCAGGTAGACGTCGCTGAGCGCCCTGCGGTAGCGCGCCTGCGGCCATACCACGCGCAGCGGTCGCGCACACGTGGCCAGGAGCGGTTCGTCGTCGCTGGAATCGGTGAGCACCAGGCTGTGCCGGACGCCGTCGACGCCCACCAGCTGCAGCGCCCGCTCCAGCTTGCCGATGCGACGGTCGCGCGGGCTGTTCCAGGCGCAAGCCTGAATCCGCAGCCGGTCCTGCAGGCCGAAGGCTTCGATCAAGGGCCGCACGATCGGCTCGAACCCTGCGGTCAGCACCCAGGTTTCCTCGCCGTGGGCCTGCAAGGCCTGCAGCACCGGTCGGTTGAGGAAGCGCTCGGCCAGTCCGCCGACGCGCCGGCGCCAGCGCCACCAGGTCCATGGCAGCAGCAGGCCGATGGTGCGTACGCGCCACCAGTCGCGGGTGATCTCGCCGCCGCTGAAGCGCCACGGCTTGATCAGGTCCAGCAGGCGCAGCAGCAACAGCGCGAGCAGCCCCGGCCTGGCGCAGTCGATGAAGTCCTCGGTGGAGTTGCGCAGGTAGAGCGTCTCGTCCAGGTCGAGCAGCAAGGGTCCCTGGTGCTCCCGCATGGCGGAGAGCGCGACGGCGGGGCTGGCGTCGTACATGGAATGCTTGCTCGTGAAAGGGCCGGCATCGTTCATCGCAGGGTTCCGGCGGAATCCGGGCCAAGGGGCAGGCGCGTCGGCCTTCGGTCGCTCAGGCGTCGGCGCAGGCGGGCGCAGGGTTGCTCGATCCAGCGGCGGATCGGTTCGGCCGCCGCCAGCGACAGCGCGAGCGTCAGCGGCAACAGGGCGTACCAGGGCAGCTGCGGCCAGTGGCGCAGCAAGCCCAGCGCGATCACCTGGTGCAGCAGGTAGACGCTGTACGAAACCGCGCCCAGGTACACCGCGACCGGTGAGCTCAGCCAGCGCAGCGCGGCGCTGGCGTGATAGCGCACCGCCAGCCACAGCAGCCCGGCCAGCGCGAAGCTCTGCAGGGTGTAGCGATACGTCAGCCGGAACAGCGGGTCGCGCCACAGCAGGCTGGTCAGCAGCAGGGCGAGCGCAGCGCAGGCCAACAGCGCGTGAACGCCACGCTGCGAGCGAGCCGATGAGGGCCGCAGCGGGTCGGGCAGGAAGGCGGTGGCGCAGCCGACCAGAATCGCATCGATCCGCGTATCGGTGGCCATGCCGATATAGGCCTCCGACACGCCCCGTAGCGCCAGGTGGAAACGCCAGTACAGCACGGCGTAGCAGCCGGCGAGCATCAAGGCGACGGCCTGCTGCGGCGTGGCCCCGCGCAGCAGCAACAGCGCCAGCGGCGGGTAGAGCAGGTAGTAGTGCTCTTCCACGGCCAATGACCAGGTGACGCCCAGCCCGGCCGGAACGCCATGAAAGTCGGTCGCGATCATGTGGTAGTTGCTGAAGTAGAACAGCACTGCGGCGAGCCCGCGGGTGCTGAAGCCCCCCTCGATCACGCCCAGGCTGGCCAGCACCGAGCCCAGCGCCACCACCAGCAGCAGCGGGGGCGCCAGCCGCAGCAGCCGTCGCAGGTAGAAGGCGCGCAGGTCGATGCGGCCCCAGCGCAGGTATTCACGGCGCATCAGCACGGTGATCAGATAGCCGCTGAGCACGAAGAAGAGCGTGACGCCCAGGCCGCCCGGCACGCTGCGTTCGAGCCCGGAATGGGCGGTGACCACGAGCAGGATCGCCAGGGCGCGAATGCCATCCAGAGCCGGAATGGTCTGCGCATGCGGTTCGGTGGGAAAGCTCATCGGGACGTACTCGGATGCGGGCCGAAAACGGCCACCAGGCGGCTCTCGACCAGGCTGCGCGCGAGCGCCGCCGTCGCCAGCGTCATCACCACCAGGCCGACGCTCAGCGTGTTGAGCCAGAGGGATTCGGAGAAATTGGCGATGGCGTGCTGCGCGAACAGCGTCAGGAACAGCCCGCCTTGCTCGCGATCGAATTCCAGGACGCGCATGGCCTGTTGCACGTAGACGGCGAGGTAGGCCAGCAGACAGACCAGCCCTGCCGCACCGAGGTCGTTGACGATATCGAGATAGCCGTTGTGGCCCGAGCCCGGATAGAAGTACATGCGGGCCAGAAACTCGTAGGACGGCGAGCGCGGCTGTGGCCCGATCCAGTAGGCGCCGTAGCCGGTGCCGAGCCAGGGATGCAGCGAAACCTGTTCGCCGACGATCCGCCAGATTTCGCTGCGGCCCGTGAAGCTCAGATCCTTGCCGGACACCATGGCGATGGGTTGCAGCAGCAGTTCGGCGCCCGGAACCAGGCGCAGCACCGCGACCGCATAGACCAGCGCGAGCGCGGCGAATGCGCAGACCAGCCAGCGCATGTAGGGGCGCAACACCATCGGTGCGCGGATCAGCAGCACCATGCCCGGCAGCACCAGCATCGCCGTCATCAGGGAGGTGCTGCTACGCGACATCAGCAGGCAGATGGTGCTGACCGCGGCACCGAACGCGATGGCCGAAAGCGAGGCTGACCGGGCCAGCGCCGCATGCGCCCACAGGATCAGGCCGGTGCAGGACAGCATGCCGAGCGTGTTCTTGTGATTGGTCAGCCCCCGCCACGAACCGGCGATGCCCGCCTCGACCTCGTGGTGGACTCCGAGTGCCGGATCCAGCAGCGAAAACACGATGGAACCCGCGAGCAGCCCCGTCAGCAGCGGACGCAATACGTTCTGAAAGCGTTGCCGATGCCAGCTCACCAGCACGAAGGCAAGAGCCACCAGCACGATCGTGACCAGGCGGATCAGCCGGCGCACGGTGAATGCCGGTTCCGGCGACCACGCCAGGCTCGCGATCGCCAGCGTGCCGAACAGCAGCAGGAAGCGGTTGAACTGCGACATCAGCAGCCATGCCAGCGCGCTGCGCCAGATCAGGATCATCGAGCTGGCGCCGAGCAGGCCGAGCCAGAGCAGGCGGCTGCCCGCACTGCCGGAGCTCGGCGCCGCTGCGGACAGAGAAGCGTAGTCCAGGCCTTCCGGCACGATCAGCAAAATCAGCAGCAGCCAAGCCATTGCCGCCATGGCGACGGCGTGGCGACCATCGCTGACCCAGGCGGGCTGCGGCATCGCGGCGCAAGTCAGGGTGGATGAGGCACTCGACATGCGCGCGGCTCAGAAGTGGTTGATCACGGAGCCCAGGACCCGGGCCTGCGTGGCGGCCAGGCGGCGCAGCAGGGCACGGGCTTCGCCATAGGGCGTGTGCTGGGCACGCGACAGCATCAGCACCTGTCCGACCACCGTGCTGACCGCCAGCCCGTCGCTGTAGTCGCTCACCGGCGGCGTGTCGAAGACGACGAAGCCGTATTGCGAGCGCCACTGGTTCACGAGTTCGCGGAACTGTTCGTTTGCCAGCAGCTCCAGCGGGTTCGGAGGAGCACCGCCGGCGGTCATGACGAACAGTCTCGGCAAGGCTTCCACCCGGTGCGGCACCGGTGCGCTCGATCCGCACAGCGCATCGGCCAGCCCGTAGCAGTTTTCGAGCTGGAACAGCAGATGCTGTCGCGGCCGTCGCAGGTCGGCATCGACCAGCAGCGTAGGGCGGCCCATGCGGGCGAAGGCGATGGCCAGTTCGGCCGCCAGCTGCGAACGTCCTTCGCCCGCGCAGGGGCTCAGCAGTGCCATGGTCATGCCGCCGACGCCTTCGCGTCGCAGCAGCAGCTCGGTCCTCAGCGCACGCAAGCGCTCGCTGTGATTGCTGAAGGGCTCATGCGCCAGCATCAGGCAGCGCGCCGGACGCCCCAAGGCGCCGATGTCCGGATCGTGCTCTTCGCCGTGCCCCGGATCGCGCAGCAGGGAAGGGGCGGAGCCCAGGCGTGGCATGTGGGACAGATCGAGCGGCGCGTTCATTCGGACCTCGGGGCGGGCAATGCGGGGAACTCCATGAGCACTGGCACGCCGTGATCGCGTTCGATGTCGTCGCGGCAGCGCACATGGCGATCGACGAGCTCGAGCCCCAGCGGCACCAGCAGCGCGACCACGGCCGAGAACATCAGTCCGAGCACGGCCAGCTTGAGCAGCTTGGGCCGGCTCGGCCTGAGCGGTTCCATCGCACGGCTTTCGACGATCACGTTGCTGTAGCGGCCCTGCGATGCGAACGCCACCTGGTCATAGCCGTCGAGCGCGCGCTTGTAGACGGCCTGCGCGGAGGACAGCTCGAGTTCGTAGTGCGCGGCTTCGTCGCGCAGCTGCCGCACGTGAAGCAGCCTTTCACGCTGTGCCGCGACCGCCTCCTGCAGTTTCCGCTCCTGCGTGCGCGCGGCGATCAGCTCCGAGCCTCCCGCTTTGGAGTAAGTCGAAATCTCGGCACCGAGCGAGCGGCGTATCTGCGCGATCTGCGCTTCGAGCGCGACCATGTCGGGGTGCCGTGCCCCCAGCGACGACTGCCATTCCGCATGGCGGGCATCGAGTTCCGCGAGCTGCGTCTTGAGCTTCTGCACCAGCTGCGAATCCATGACCGACCGGCCGACGCTGACGTCGCCGGCGATCCGCGCTTCGGCCTCGCGCTTTGCGCTCTGCGCTTCGAGCAGCTTCTGCTCCAGCGTCGACAGCATTTCCATTTCGATGTCGACATTGCCGCTGGTTTCCAGCAGGTCATTGCGATCGCGGAAAGACGTCAACTGCTCTTGCGCGTGCTGTGCTTTCTGGCGCAGCTCCTCGAGCTGCTCCGCATAACGGCCGGCTTCCGTCGTCGCCGGCGCGGCCAGACGTTCGTTCTGCTGGCGAACATAGACATCGACCACTGCGTTCGCGACGGCCGCAGCCTGCGACGGCGACATCGCCGCATATGTCACATGCACGAGCTGGCTGTTGGGCGTGGTCTGCGTCACGCTCAGGCGGTTGCGCAGCTTTTCCATGACCCAGGTGGCGAGCGACTCGGGGCGTCCGTCGAAGTCGTCGATGTAGTGGTGGTCGGAAGTCAGCCCGGTCTGCTCGATCGCGGGCAGCAGCACGCCGGGGCTTTGCAGCAGCTCCATCTGCGTGGAGACGTAGCTGCCGAGCAGGCCGACCGGAAACTCCTTGCCGCCGAGCGGATCGTTGACCTCGTGGCGTATCAGCAGGCTGGCAGTGGCCTCATAGGTTTTCGGCAGCAGCGTGGCCATGCCGATGCAGGCAACCGACAGGCCGACGAAAATCGCCGCGATGCGCTTGCGCCGGGCGCGCAGAATCGCGAACAGCTGGGCCAGGGAGAGTCCCGGATGCACGTAGTGCAGAGGAACCATCGGCGAGTTGGGCATCGCGTTGATGCCCGCCACGTTGAGTGCGGGTAGTTGGTTGGCCATCAGAACAAGCGCTCCTTCACGCGAATGACGTCGTCGGCCTGTACGCGGTCGGAGAGCGAGGCATCGAACGAAATCACGCTGCCGTTGACCGCGTGCCTCTGGATCTCGACGCGCCGCAAACTACCGCGCGAAGTGATGCCCCCTCCGCGCGAAATCGCCTGAACGACGGTCATGTCCGTCTCCAGCCGATACGCGTTCGCAGCGTTGACTTCGCCGTAGATGTAGAACTGCTCGGCCTTGGGCACATACACCGCATCGCCGGCGCGCAGGCTCGTCTCCAGCGCGGTGCTGGCAGCGCCGGCGGAGTTGCGGAGCTGCACGGCCAGACGCGTGACGTCGCCGTCGGCGCCCGCACGCATCACGAACACACGGTCGGCGGCCAGCTCGGTGGTGCCTCCGGCTTCGGCAAGGGCATCGAACACCGTCGTATGCGACTCGAGCTTGATGCGTCCGGGCGAGCGCACTTCGCCGAGTATGGAGATGCGCTGGCTCTGGAACTTGTCGAGTACCAGCGATACCTGCGGATTGACCAGGTACTGGCCTGCGCGCAGCGCGTTGGCGATGGCTTGCGCGGCGTCGGCCGGTGATTTCCCGGCGACGAAGACACGTCCTGCCAGCGGTGCGGCGACGGTGCCATCGTCGGACACATAGAGCGTCGATGACAGCTCCGGGCGTCCGGCCACCTGCAGCCTGACGAGGTCGCCCGCTCCGAGTTGCATCAGCGGTGCCTGCGGCATTGGAGCCGAAGCCGTGTTTCGCGGCTCGACGGCCGCAGTGGTCGGGAGGCCACTCGTCGAGCAGGAGCACAGGAGCAGGCAGGCCCACAGGACGGCGTACCGGCGTGCGAAACGATGAACGGAACCAGGCATGGATATCCCCAGAAGGCACGAGGCTGCTGATGGGCCATTTTTCGAACAGGACGCCGAAGCTGTCTGTTCGGAGCCGAACAGACCGCATCGAATTGCACCTCCTAATCTCGAACCCGACCTGATGGACGACGCGAGTCGCGAAAAAGACACCGATCATGAAATTCCAAGCCGATGCTTTCGAGCTGAGTATTTGCGCAACCGAGAGCCTGGAACTGCAGACGCTGCTGCCCTGCACCAGCGGGCAGCGCCGCATGTGGGTGCTGGACCGGCTCGAACCCGGGAACCCCGCGCTCAACGTCGCCGTGCGCTGGCGCATCGAAGGCAAGTTGCCGACTGCGCTGATCGAGCAGGCGTTCGATGCGGTGCTGCAACGTCACGCGGTCCTGAGAACGCGCTTCGTCGGAGTCGATGGAGAGCCGCTGCAGCGCGTCGAAGCGCAGGCCAGCGTGCGGATCCAAGAAGCGGACCTGCGCCATCTCGATGAGGTGGCGGCCAGTGCCGAGCTCGCGCGATTGTCCAAGGAGCAGGCCTGCACGCCGTTCGACCTCGATGCTCCACCGCCGTACCTGCGGGTCGTGCGAGTTTTCCTGCAGCCCGAAGTGTCGATGTTGCTGGTGACGATGCATCACATCGCCTGTGACGGCTGGTCGATCGGCTTGCTTGCGCACGAAGTACTCGAGCTGTGCGCCGCGGCGTCCCAGAAGCGGCAGCCCCGGCTGCCGGAGCTCCCGCTCGATTACGCGGGCTACGCCAGCCTGCAGGCCCAATGGCTGCAAAGCGAAGCGGGCGCCGAGCATGCCGCGTTCTGGGAGCGGCAGCTGCACGACATGCCGCAGTTCGAACTGCCTGTCGACAAGCCGCGTCCGGCCGTCATGAGTCCGAATGCCGAAATCGTGTCGGAGTTGCTGCCGCGCCCGCTGACGGACGCCGCCGTCGCCTATGCGCGCGAGCGCGGATGCACCGTGTTCATGCTCATGCTGAGCACGCTGCTGACCTTGCTGCACCGCTATTCCGGCGAGACCGACATCGGCATCGGAACGCAGGTCGCGGCGCGCGAACTGCCGGAGGTGGAATCGCTGATCGGCCTGTTCGTCAACACGGTGGTGCTGCGAACCGACCTCGCCGGCGACCCTGGATTCGAAACCCTGCTGGACCGGGTGCGCGAAGTGGTGCTCGATGCCTTCGAACATCAGGGCCTGCCGATCGAACACGTCATCGAGCGGCTCAAGCCGGTTCGCGACCGCAGCCGCAATGCGCTGTTCTCGATCAACTTCGTATTGCAGCGCTCGTTCGTGACCAACGCCGACTACGGCGACTTTCGCCTGGTGGACATGCCCTCGGTATCGGCGGGGGCCATGCACGACATGAACTTCTTCATGGTCGAACGACCCGACGGCTGGCGGCTGTCCTGCGATTTCAACACGGATCTGTTCGAACGCGAGACGGTCACGCGCCTGCTGCAGCACATGGTTCGCCTGCTGGCCGCCGTGTTGCGCGAACCGCGCTTGCCGCTGTCCAAACTGCCTCTGCTGACCGACGCCGAGCGCGGCATGCTCGCAATCGAATGGAACCAGACCGAGCGGGAGTTTCCGCGCGACCGCACCGTCGTCGAGCTGTTCGCGGACCAGACGCGCAACAGCCCGCGCGCAGAGGCGGTGGTCTGTCGCGGGCGTCGCCTTTCCTATGCCGAGCTCGACCAGGCGTCGAATCGCCTGGCGCATGAACTGCAGGCTCGCGGACTCGGCGCCGGAGCGCGTATCGGCATCTGCCTGCCGCGCTCACCGGATCTGATCGTGGCCATGCTCGCCATTCTGAAATCCGGTGCCGCTTACGTTCCGCTGGACACCGCCAGCCCGGCGGAGCGGCTGGCCTTCATCGCGCAGGACTGTGAACTGGCTTTGGTGATCGCCAGCTCCGAAGCCTGCGACATGCTTGCGGGCGTGACTGCCGCGTTGTTGTTGCTGGATCGCGAGGCATCGGCCATCGCGGCTCGCGACGCCGGGCCGCTGCCGCCGCCTTCGCCCAATGCTCCCGCCTATGTGATCTACACCTCCGGCTCCACCGGGCAGCCCAAGGGCGTGCTGGTTCATCACCGCGCGCTGGTCAACGTGCTCTGGGCCGTTCGCGAGGAGCCCGGAGTATCGGCAGCCGATCGATTCGTATCGGTGAGTTCGGTGGCCTTCGACATTTCGGGGCTCGAAGTCTTTCTCACCTTGACCGTGGGCGCGCGGCTGGTGCTGGCGACCGAGCAGCAGGTCGTCGATGGAGCCGCCCTGCTCCATCTGCTGCGCGAGGAACGCGCCAGCGTGATGTTCGCCACGCCGGTGACCTGGCAGTTCCTGCTGGCGGCCGGATGGAATGGCCAGCCGCGGCTCAAGGTCATGTGCGGGGGCGAGGCGGTGTCGCGCGAGCTCGCAGAGCGCATCCTCGCCACCGGCTCCGAGCTCTGGAACGTCTATGGTCCGACCGAAACCACGATCTACGCTTCGGCGCTGCGCATCGATCGGCAGACCCTGAGCACCAGCGCCTCGGTCCCGCTGGGCGGGCCGCTGCCGAACCTGCAGTTCTATGTGCTGGATCGCCATGGCGAACTCGCCCCCATCGGCGCCCCTGGCGAGCTCTACATCGGCGGCGAACAGGTTGCATTGGGCTACGTGAATCGGCCGGAACTCACGCGCGAGCGCTTCGTCGCCGATCACTACTCCACCCGGCCGGGTGCTCGCCTTTACCGCACCGGTGACATCGTGCGCTGGAAGCGCAGGGCTTGCATGGAGTTCGTCGGGCGACAGGACGGGCAGGTCAAGCTGCGAGGCTTTCGTATCGAGCTCGGCGAGGTGGAATCGGCACTGCTGCGTCATCCGGCGGTGGCGGAGGCCTGCGTCGTGGTCGGACGGGCAGGCGATGACGAGGCCGGAATCCTGGCCTACGTGGCGAGTGGCGGGCAGATCGCCGATGCCGAACTCCAGTCCGAGCTGCGCCACGACATGGCGCTCAGCTTGCCGTCCTACATGCGCCCTGCGGCCATCACCGTGGTCGACCACATTCCGCGCAACCAGAACGGCAAGATCGACCGGCGCGCGCTGCCTCCACCGACGATGCCTGCGCTGCTGGCGACGGAACCGCCACAAGGGCGCATCGAAGAGCGGCTCGCCGCCATCTGGTGTGCCGTGCTCGGCCGCGAGTCGGTAGGCCGCGCGATCAACTTCTTCGAACTCGGCGGCCACTCGTTGCTGGCGGCGCGCATGCTCGCGCGCGCCGAGCTGGAGTTCGGGCACCGCGTGCCGCTGTCGACCCTGTTCACCGCGCCGACGATCGCCCAGCTGGCACCGCTCTACGAAGATTCGGGGCAGCGTCGTTTCGATTTCAGGCCGGTGCTGCAATTGCGCTCGGAGGGAACGCGCCCGCCTTTGATCGGGCTCAACAACACCGGCATCTATTTTCCGCTGTCGCGCCGGCTCGGCGACGATCAGCCTTTCACGACCCTGCAGCTGTTCGATCCGGCCAGCGATCCGGTCGCGCAGCCGCATCGGTTCGAGGAAATCGCGGCCGGGTATGTCGAGCTGATCCGGCGCGTGCAGCCGCAGGGGCCTTATCGCCTGCTCGGCTGGTGCGTGGCCGGCGCGCTCGCTTTCGAAGTGGCTTGCCAGCTGCGCGCGATGGGGGAATCGGTGACCCAGGTGGCCATCATCGACGCGTATGCACCCGGCTATCTGAGGCGGCTGTCGTGGCCCAGGCGTCTGCTCGCGCAGGCCTCTCACCGGCTTCAGCTCATCGGGCTCGATGTCGGAGAACTGTTCGGAGGTCAACGAAGCTGGCGCGAGTTTCTGGCGAACCGGGGCTTTACCAAGCGCCTGCGGGCGTTCGCCGAAGGACTCGGACAGGATCGCGATCTGGCGAGCCGGCGCCGACGGTCGCCCGAAGACTACGATCGCTGGTTGCTCGAGCTGCTGCGCAACGCGGTGGCGTCCTACGAGCCCCAACAACCCTATGACGGCCGCGTGCAGCTGTTCCGCTCGCGCCGCCAGCCCGCCGGACTCTTCCTGCCTTTCGACATGGGCTGGTCCGCGTTCGCGGCCGGCGGTGTCGAAACGACCGTCATCGATGGCGACCACTTCAGCATGTTTCAGGACCCCGGCGCGAGCCAGATGGCCGAGCGGATGCAGCGCTTCGAACCGACGCCGGCGGCGGCCCCATGACACGATCCTTTTTTTCGTTGCCGCGTTCGCGAGACGGCGATCCCGATCGTGGCCGGCGCCTGCCGGTGCCGGAGATTCATCGGCAGAGCGGTCCGGGGAGCTTGGAAATCGACGATGCGATGCCCTGCCGCCTGATCCGACGCTCGGAAACACTGCACCGGCTGTTCGATTCCGAGCTGGCGGCCAGCGAATATCGCGCGACCGGCAGCCCGGATTGGCTGCTGCGATCCGAGCGCTCCGCTCTGGGCGTGGTGAGCGGCAAGCGCATTCGCGAATTCGCGGCGGGCCGGGCGTGCGCACGGCATGCGCTGGGCAGCCTGGGCCATTCTGCGGTGGCGCTGCCGCCGCTTCCCGATCGGCGGCCGTGCTGGCCATCGGACGTCGTCGGCAGCATCTCGCACACCCGCGGCTTCAGCGGAGCCGTGGTCGCGAGTACGCGCACGCATCGCGCGGTGGGCATCGATGTCGAGGTGGCCGCCGCGGTCACGCCCGATGTCTGGTCCTATGTGCTCACGACGAAGGAGCAGCAAAGGCTTAATGCCGTAGCCGATCCCGCTGGCCGGCAATCGTTGGCGGCCATCTGCTTCAGCGCCAAGGAAGCGTTCTACAAGTGCCAGTACACGCTCACGCAGCGCTGGCTCGATTTTCACGATGTCGCGGTCGAGATCGATACGCTGCAGAGAGACGAAGGTGCTTTCCAGCTGCATTGTGGCGTCGAGCTGCCGGAGCTGTGTGGCACGATGCCGATCTGGAGAGGCCGGTATCACCGGCTCGGGCCCTGGGTCTTCACGGGCATTGCGCTGAGGCGTTGATCGCCGGAGCCCGGTGATTGTTTCATGGCGTTACCCAGCGTTCATCGGTGCGCGATGGTCGCGACGCGCCCAGAGGCACTTCATTTTTTCGATGCCGGGCGGCTGAAAGCGTCTTTTCGCATAGCGCATTTGCGCTGTGTTGCGCACCCGACACAGACGGGCGGCGTTCATCGCATGCCCGAATGGTCGCGGTTTTGTGCCTGCGAGCCGCTTGAGTACGAAATATCTACCGCTGAGTGTGAGGCCGCGTACAGACACGGATGGCGTCGCGAGAGTCGGGCTCACGAACCGGTCGCCAGCGTGAAGCGGCGATGGATTCGGAAAACCCATTCTTCACCTCAAAGGTCTTTCAATGAAGAAAAGCCGTCGATTGCGCACGCTGGGTGCGCTCATCATGGCGCTTGGCTGCAGTCTGGCCGGCGTCTCAAACGCATCCGCCGCAGGCTATTACGCCAGCGGCGGCAAGATCTACGACGCCAACGGTCAGCATGTGCCGATCCGCGGCATCAACCATTTCGGCTTCAATGCGGATGTGCTGATTCCGCAGTATCTCTGGCAGATGGGCTGGAAGGAGCAGATCGCGCAGATCAAGAGCCTGGGCTTCAATGCGATTCGCGTGCCCATCGTGCCCGATACGCTTTACGTCACCACCAAGGTCGAGCAGCTCAGCTACGTCGAGCCGAACAAAAACGCCGACCTGATCGGC
>Ga0172372_10004580_pt1 | contig 19570 bp, 14 predicted proteins | sample LakKiv5m_2_FD_114544 | JGI IMG/M metagenome (GOLD analysis project Ga0172372, IMG submission 114544) | Freshwater microbial communities from Kabuno Bay, South-Kivu, Congo - kab_092012_9.5m | ecosystem: Environmental > Aquatic > Freshwater > Lake | place: Democratic Republic of the Congo...
GGAGATATATTTGGAACTAAAGTGCATAATGGCATCATATAATTATTGTACTTAAAAGCACAGGTATCACCCGGTCTATTAAGTCTTCCAACTGGTAGATTTGCACAGTTATATAAACAATTACCATTAATTCCGGGATTGGCAGTTATTCCGCTTGGCATTGCATTACAATCTGCATAGCAATTTGTTCCTGGCACCCTTAAAGCTGATTCCAAGCCCTTAGTCGTTCTTATATCAATTTCGAAACAAGATTTACTGGCTGTTGTTTGAGCAAATGATGACTTTGAAAAAATAATACTTTTTATTATTAAAATCTGAGCAATAAACAGCAGTAAGTATTTTAGCAAAAAAAATAATTCTTTTTTTCTAATTTGATAAATCATTAACTAATTTACAAAAATAATCTCCACGCTCTTCAAAACTTTTCCATTGATCAAGTGAAGCACATGCTGGAGAAAGTAATATATTTTTTTCAGATAATTCAAATGTTTTGATATCTTCAATAATTTTTTTAAAGGCATTTTCTAAACTAAAACATTTTTCATAATTAACATTATTTAGTTTTAAAATTTCAGCAAAATTATCACTAGCTTCACCAATTAAATAGGCTTTTACTATTTTTTTAAAATAAGGTATCAGAGTTGTGATTCCACCTTCTTTTGCTCTACCTCCTAATATCCAAAAAATATTATCATAGGCTTTTAAAGCGTTAATTGTTGACTCTGCATTAGTTGCTTTACTGTCATTTATAAATCTTTTGTTACCTATTTCTTTAACAATTTGCATTCTATGTTTTAAACCTTGAAAATTTTTAATTTTATCAACTATTTCTTTTTCAATTTCAACTGGCAAATCTGTATTATGTTTTAGTTTTTTTTGTAAAAAATAACAATAACAAATTGTAAATGCAAAAGCCATGTTTTGACTATTGTGATCACCTTTTAAAAACTTAGAAGTTAAAGCAAATTGTGAAGATTTATTTTTAATATTATTAATCAAAATTCCATTTACAATTGAAATACCATTATCAAGAATTTTTTTAGTAGAAATGGGAATTAAATTTGCCTTAAAATTATTATCATTATTTAATTCATCGTAAACCGATCTTGAATTTTCATTGTCATAATCAATAATTGCAAAATCATGTTGTTTTTGATTAAGAAAAATTCTTTTTTTAGCATCGATATATCCTTGCATAGAGCCATGTCTATCAATATGATCTGGAGTAATATTTAATAAAACGGCAATATCAAAATTAAGATTATTAATTAAATCAAGTTGGAATGATGATGTTTCAAATATATAAGAAAAGTCTTTTTGATTTTGTGGCAAATCAAAACATGGAACACCAATATTGCCACCCATAGCACTATTAATATTTAACTCTTTAAACACAAAAGAGGTGAGGGCAGTTGTGGTAGATTTTCCATTAGTTCCAGTAATTCCAATAAAGCTATTGTTATTATCCTTATTAAAATCATAAAAAATTTCAATATCACATGAAAGTTTTGCATGTGTTTTTTTACATATTTCTAAAATTTGATGATTTTTAGGGAAATATAGAGGTATTCCTGGAGCAAAACTTATAATTGAATCTTGATTATAATTAATTTCTTTTGGATTAAGAAAATTAATATTTGGATATTTTGATTTAAAACTATCAATAATTTTTTGATTATCGTCAGTTGCCACTAACTGAAAATTATTTTTGCTTAAATAATTTAAAATAGATATTCCAGATATTCCAAGGCCATATACAACATAATTTTTTGTCATAAACTTAATAAATTAAACTAAATATTTTTTATTTTCTTATTTATTTTCTTATAGTTAAAAAAATGGTAAATAACTATTAAAATTAAACACAAAGATAGGGTAACTAATATTATTTTATGTAGATTATTTTCTATTAATTCTTGATTTTCTCCAATTAAAAAACCAAGCAAAATTAAAATAAAAGTCCAAATTGATGAACCCAGAGAAGTGTAAAGAAAAAATTTATTTAAGTTCATATTAGCAATTCCAGCAGGAATTGAAATAAAATGACGAAAACCGGGTAATAATCTTCCTATAAAAACTGAAATAGAACCATGATTATAAAAAAAATTATCAATCTTCTTTAGAGTGCTTTCTTTTATTAAAAAATATTTGCCAATTTTTACTAATATAGCTCTACCAAATAATTTTGATAAATAGTAAGAAAAAAGCGCTCCTAATATATTTCCAGAAGTACCAGCTAATAATGCTGTGTAAAAATTAATTACTCCCTTTGCTGAAGCAATTCCAGCTGGTATCATTATTAGCTCACTAGGAATAGGAACTATGGTACTTTCAAGAAACATGCCAATAAAAATTCCTAAATAGCCTATTTCATTTATAAAATTAACTAAGTAATTAATAAAAGAAGAAAAAAATGAACTCATTTTATATTTATATTTTATGAAAATTCTTTAGTAAATTTTTCTAAATCATTTTTATTTTGCATTTGAATTCTTTTTGAATCAATGATTGAAAAAATTTTTTGATAAGTTTTGTTTAAATCATCGTTAATTAAAACGTAATCATATTCATTATAATGACTAATTTCAGATTTTGCTTCCTTCATTCTTTTTAAAACAACTTCGATTGGATCTTGAGCTCTAACTTTTAGTCTTCTTTCTAGTTCTTGTAGGGAAGGGGGTAAAATAAAAATTGATAATATAATGTCATTATTAAATTTCTCTTTGATTTTCCTAGCACCTTGCCAATCAATATCAAATAAAACGCAATGTCCATTTTTTAATTCAGTTTCAACTTTTTGTTTTGGAGTGCCGTAATAATTGTTAAAAACAATGGCATATTCAAGAAATTGATCATTATCAATATCTTTTTTAAATTCTTCCTTACTTTTAAAGAAATAATGTTGCCCCTCTATTTCTTCTGGTCTTTTATCGCGAGTTGTTGCTGATATTGAAAGTTTAATCAAAGGATCATTATTGGCCAACATTTTACAAAGCGTTGACTTTCCAGCGCCAGAAGGAGATGAAATTATAATTAAAAAAGGTTGATGATTAATATACATCTAAAATTATTCAGAATCTTTAACAATACTAATATCAGGAGCGTCTGGTGCTTTCATACCCACTACATGATAACCAGCATCTACGTGCAATACTTCTCCGGTTACTCCATTTCCTAGACTTGATAACAAGAAAACTCCAGCTCCTCCAACATCTTGTAGCGTAATATTTCTTCTAAGTGGTGAGTTATATTCATTCCATTTAAATATCAACCTAAAATCTCCTATACCACTGGCCGCAAGGGTTTTAACCGGACCAGCTGAAATAGCATTCACTCTAATATTATCTTTACCCATATCCATCGCTAAATATCTGACACTAGCTTCAAGAGCCGCCTTAGCAACTCCCATAACATTATAATGAGGCATAACTTTTTCTGCACCATAATAACTAAGAGTTATTATGCTTCCACCACCAGCTTTTTTCATCAGAGGTTCAGCTTCTTTAGAAACCGATACCAATGAAAAGGCTGATATATTTAGTGTATTTGTAAAATTTGAGTTTGATGTATCAAGATATTTTCCTCTGAGTTCATCCTTGTCTGAATAAGCGATGGCATGAACTAGAAAATCTAGTTTACCCCATGTTTTGTCAATTTCTTCAAACAAAGTTTTTATAGAATCTGGATTGTTTACATCGCAAGGAAAAACTAGGTTTGATCCAAGAGATTGAGCTAAAGGCTCAACTCTTTTTTGCAATGCTTCTCCTTGATAGGTAAAAGCTAGATCTGCTCCATATTTTTTTGCCTCTTCCGCAATTCCCCAAGCAATTGACCTATTGTTGGCAACTCCCATTATTAGTCCTTTTTTTCCTGCAAGTATTGTCATAAATATAGTAAAATAAGTTTAATGTTTATTATTTATTAAAAAGCCAGTTAGTAATTTTTTTTCTATTAGTTTCATATTCAGAGATTTTGTGATCTTTTTTTAAAGTAAGACCAATATCATCCAAACCCTCAATTAGGCAGTTTTTTCTAAAGGAGTCAATTTTAAAATTATAAATTTGATTTGAAGCTCTAACTTGTTGTTTTAAAAGATCAACAGTGACATTATTATCTTCACTTTTACTAAAAAGCAAAAGTTCTTCAACTTCTTTTTTTTCTAAAATAACTGGCAATATTCCGTTTTTAAAACAATTATTATAAAAAATATCAGCAAAAGAAGGAGCAATTATTGATTGTATACCAAAATCTAGTAATGCCCATGGAGCATGTTCTCTACTAGAACCACAACCAAAATTTTCTCCCGCAATCAAAATTTTTGATTCTCGATATGCCGGCTTATTTAATATAAAATCTTTAATTTCATTTTCATTTAAATCATATCTCATTTCATGGAAAAGATTTTTTCCAAGTCCAGTTCTGGCAATAGTTTTTAAAAATTGCTTGGGAATTATCATGTCAGTATCAATATTCATAAGCGGAATACCAGCTGAAATGGAAGAGAGAACGGTAAATTTTTTCATTAAGTCTGATGTTATTATAATCATTAAAAATAAAATCTTACTCTCGAAAGATAAATTTTCAATAATCAATTAAAATCATTGTATTTTTGTGTTTATGAGTTTAAAAACCTTTGTTAACAAGTGCCTATGGATTTGATTGATAAATTGCTATTTAGATTCTTTAAGCGCAATAAATCTATTTCTGATATTTTATAAGAATTTTTTAAAAGAATTTTAGCATTATTATTGGTAACAAGAAAAATTTTAGTGCCATCACTTACAGAATCATTAATTTTTTGCATAAGAATTGTTTTTAATGGCAGAATAACATCTTTACTGGTAATTAAAATTTCTATCTCATTAATTTTTTTAGAAATCACTTCTTTTGAGTTATTATCTTTATTGATAGGTGAGGGTGATTTTATTTCATTTTTTTTTGATGAATTATCAGGTTTTTTAAATTTAGATCGATTTGGCTGTACTTTTATATACTCATATTCTTGCTCAGAAGGTTGATTGCTGTTTATAAAATCATTAAGTTTTTTTACGTCACGAACCAAAATTCTTGTTCCTCCTTCATCCTTTCTAATCAAACACTCAATAACTATTTCACAACCATCTTGTAATAAATCTCTATTATTAGTTATTAAAGCTTCATCAAAAATTGTTGCTTCAAAAATTCCATATGGATCAGAAATATTCAAATAGGCAAACCTTCCCTTGCTTCCAGATCTGTGCTTACTCGAAGCAACAACTCCGGCCATTCTAACTATACTATTATCTTCAATTTCATCTGCTTCAATTTTTGTTGAAAATACAACACCTCGTTTTTTTAAATTTATAATATTATCATCAATTGGATGTTCATTTAAAAAAAATCCAAAAGCTTCAAATTCATGTTGCAATTTTTCTGATTTTGACCAGTTTTCTACTTTTTTTAATGGCGGTTTCATATTGGAATCGGCAATACTTCCAAATAAACTCATTTGATTTGATGAAGCCTCTTGCATTGCCTCATTAGCAAAAGAAGATAAAACATCAAAAGATTCGGAAATTTGTCGACGATTTTTATTAATATTATCAAATGAACCTGATTTTGATAGTGCTTCAATAGATTTTTTATTAATCATTTTTGGATCAACTCTTTTAGAAAAATCATAAAGATCTTTAAATTGTCCATTTTTATTTCTTTCTGAAATAACCGTTTCAATCATATTAAAACCAACAGCCTTAATGGCTCCAAGACCAAATCTAATTGCATATTTTTGTTCGTTTATCATATCTTTAAATTAAAAACAAAATTAATAATCCAATTATAATTCTATATATGGCAAATATTATAAAATTATGATTAGCAACATATTTTATTAACCATTTTATTACCATTAATGAAGATAAAAAAGAAGATATTATTCCTATAAAAATTATATTTAGATCTAAGTAGGATAGGGTGAATAAATTTTTATAAATATCGTAAATGCAGGCAGAGCTAATTGTTGGAATTGCCAAATAAAAAGAAAACTCAGTTGCTATTTTGCGATTAACATTTAGAAGCATCGCTCCTAATATAGTTGCTCCAGACCTTGAAACACCCGGTATCATTGACACACATTGAAATAAGCCAATTTTGATTGCTATGTTTGGATTTATTTTTTCAATTTTATTAATCAAAAAAGATTTTTTACTTTTCTCAACTATTATTATTATCAATCCACCAATAATTAATGATAGCGCAATTACAGTATTATTAAAAAAATATTCTTTTATAAAATCATGAAATATTAGTCCAAAAATTACCGCAGGAATAAAAGCAAATAATATATTACCAACAAAGAGTTTTTCTTCGGTTTTTTTTAAATTGATTAGAGTATTAAATAATTTTTTACGATAAACAAATAAAATTGCCATTATACCGCCAATTTGTATAGCGATTTCAAACACATTATTTTTGATTGCAGTGAAATCTATTAAATGAGAAGTGATGATAAGATGAGCGGTTGAAGAAACGGGAATAAATTCTGTTAAACCTTCAATTATTCCTAAAAAAATTATCTTCAATATCAAACTATATTCTAACAAAAACGACATTCTGACAAGATTTGGTAATTTTAATTATATGGTACCTCTGGTCAGACTCGAACTGACACACCCAAAAGGGCAATAGATTTTGAGTCTATCGCGTCTACCAATTCCACCACAGAGGCATTCTTGAGTAACGGGGAAATAAAAAAACTTATAAAAAACTTTATGAAAAATGGGGGATTTTTATTTTAGCTAATTTTAATTGGTCGATTTTTCAAATTTAAATTTTTGAATTTTCGACCAATTATAAATAAAACAAAAAACTAAAAAGTAAAATTTGATTTTTGATTTAGGATGGTTTTTTAAACATCTAACTAGATAAGGTAGTATTTTTTAATTAAATGTCAAAATTTAATCTTTAAATTAATAACAACTTTCCCAATATTAATTTTACATAATATGTCTTATAGGATAAATATTTATTAAACACTCTTGTACCAAATCCCATCACAGCTGAGGCTTTTTAGAGATTTTTAGCCAAAAAACTTACTATTTTCCCAATATTGGTCAGATTTAATTTCATTTATTCTTGATTTGGTTCTTTCAAAAAATTCAATATTGTTTATGTCGCTACCCAGATTAGATATTTTACTTTTGGAAATAATTATTAGAGAAGTTTTATTTTCATATATTTCATCAATAAATAAGGTAAATCTCTTAATTTCATTTTTATGATCTATATTAAACTTCTTATTAAGATCTAAGAAAATTAAATCATAATTTTGACAAATTTTAGAATAATCGCTAGCCGAGAAATTTTTACAAAGTAAACTTTTAAAACTAAAAAGAGCAATATTATTATATGATTTTTTTATTACTAACTCCCTGCCCCATATTTTTATTTTCTTTATTTCACCTTTTGCATTGCTAGTTAAATCACTAAATAAACTATTAAAAGCATGACGATTTTTTTTATTAGCTACAAAAAATCTTTTAGAAATATTATTTAAACCACTTCTAGATCTGTAATCAATTTCAGAATCTAAATGTAAAATTTCACAATTTTTTATTAAAATATTATTTACAAAATCTAAAAATAATTCTCTTTGCAGGCCATTTTGATATAAATCTTTGGGATGTATATTTGCTGTAAAAATTATTATTTTGTTATTAATAAATAAAAATGAAAATATTCGCGCTAAAAGCATTGCATCAGCAATATCATGCACTTGGAATTCATCAAAACATATGACTTTACTATCTTTAATTATTAATGAAATTGCTTGCTGTAAATCATCTTTACAATTTTTATTTTTTCTTATTTCATGTAAATTTTTATGAATTAGATACATGAATTTATTAAAATGAAAATATGTTTTTGAACAAGATAAATTTTCAAAAAAATCTTTCATTAACATAGTTTTACCCCTGCCAACGCCACCATATATATAGTAGCTTTTTAAATTGTTTTTAAGTTGGAGATTTTTTTTTATAAAAGCTAATTTTACTCGATCAAAAAAACGCTGTTTAGCATTTAATTTTACTAGTAAATTATCTAATCTTTTTTTAATAATAATTTGATTTATATCTAATTTCATTACATGTTGATTTAAAAGTTAGAAATTTGTAAAATCTAAAAAGAATGTTTTAAAGTTCTTTACTAAACTTTATTTGATTTTCACCAAACTATATTTTCGTCAAACTAAACTTTCGAATTTAATTGCAGTAAAAATAAACATTATTTATGAATTTTCCCATTATTTCTATATTAATTTTTTTACCATTAATATCTTCAATTCTATTATTACCAATAAGAACTAAAAATAGTATTTTTTACTATTCATATGGCGTTATTATTTCAATAATTAATTTTATTATCAGCTATAAATTAATACTTGAATTCGATGATTTAAACTCATCATTTCAATTTGTAGAAAACTACAAAATTTTTTCTAACTATGACATAAAATACATTGTTGGTATTGATGGGTTGTCATTATTGATGATATTTTTAACTACATTTTTAACGCCAATATGTTTATTGATCAGCCTTAATACAATTAGAACTAGAGTTAAAGAATATATAATTTCATTTCTTTTAATAGAAGGCTTGGTTATTGGCTCATTTGCTAGCTTAGACTTATTATTTTTCTATATCTTTTTTGAGGCAACTCTTATTCCAATGTTTTTTGTTATTGGAATATGGGGTGGTGAAAATAAAATCTATGCTTCTTTTAAATTTTTCTTATATACTCTAGCTGGTTCAGTATTATTTTTAATAGCAATTATTGTTTTATTTTTAATAACTCAAACAACCGATATTTCAATATTACAAAAATTTCTACCAAAATATTTACCACTCGAATATCAAAAATGGTTTTTCTTGGCTTTTTTTGCATCTTTTGCAATTAAAGTTCCAATGTTTCCTTTTCATACTTGGCTTCCCGACGCTCACGTTCAGGCTCCAACTGCTGGTTCAGTTATTTTAGCTGGAATATTAATTAAATTAGGTGCTTATGGTTTTATCAGATTTTCATTACCTTTTTTTCCGCAAGCATCACATTATTTTAGCAATTTTATTTTTATCTTAAGCGTTATTGCTATAATATACGCCTCTCTTGTAGCATTAATGCAAGAAGATATGAAAAAAATGATTGCTTATTCATCAGTAGCCCACATGGGATTTGTAACAATGGGTATTTTTAGTTTTACTAAACAAGGAATTGATGGCGCAATAATGCAAATGATTAGTCATGGAATTGTTTCTGCATCATTATTTATTTGTGTTGGCTTTATATATGATCGTTTACATACTAAAAAAATTAAAGATATGGGCGGTATAGCCGAAAAAATGCCTGATTTCGCATTATTAGCTATGATATTCATGCTTGCTTCAGTTGGATTGCCCGGTACAAGCGGATTCGTTGGCGAATTTTTAACAATAATCGGCACATTTAAAACAAGCAAAATTATAGCAATTTTAGCCAGTTTTGGAGTAGTTTTGGGCGCATGCTATATGCTTTGGCTATATAAAAGAGTTTGGTTCAGTAGCATACACAATCCAAACATAGAGGGAATCAAAGATCTTAACAAAGTTGAATTTGTTACTTTAGGAATAATGGCTGGATTCGTTATAATTACTGGAATTATGCCAAATATAATTTTAAAATATTTCAATATTTTATCGACCAACTTATCATATTTAAATAATCTTCGTTAACGAAAAACTATGAATATAGCCTCAATTTTACCTGAAATTACTTTATTTTCCGGCTCTATTTTTATATTAATGCTTGATGTTTTTTTATCAAAAAAAATCAAAAATACTTTTTATCTGTCGCATTTATTATCAATAATATTGTGCGCCTTAACAATTTTGGTATTAGTAAAAACATTTTATCTTATTAGTAATAACAATTATTTTAATAATAGTTTTTCAGTTAACCCCTCTACCCTATTTTTAAAATCAATTAGTATATTGTTGCTAACACTGGTTTTAATGTTATCATTTTCATTTGTAAGTAAGCAAAAATATAGTGGAGAGCTTTTAGCTTTAATGATGATAGCAACTGTTGGTGGCATGATAATTTTATCAGCAAATGATTTTATTGTTTTTTATTTAGGACTAGAATTACAAGCTTTATCGCTATATTTACTTTCAGCTTTTAACGTTAATTGTAGAAAGTCATCGGAAGCAGGAATAAAATATTTTGTTCTCGGAAGTTTAGCTTCAGGAATATTGTTATTTGGCATTTCAATTATCTACGGATTTTCCGGAACTACAAACTTTTCAACAATAAATGAATTCATAAATTCTTTTGAAAAAGATCAAATTTCAATATCACTAATATTTGGGGTTTTAATTTTTATTACAGCAATGTTCTTTAAAATTTCAGCCGCACCATTTCATATGTGGACTCCAGATGTATATCAAGGATCACCATCTTCTGTAACAACTTTTTTTGCAACCGTTGTTAAATTTACGATTGTAATTGCTTTAGTAAGAATATCTTCAAATTTTATTTGGGAAATTGTTGGAAAGGTTATTTTATATATCTCTATCATTTCTATTGCCATAGGAAGTTTTGGCGCAATTTATCAAAAAAATCTAAAAAGACTTTTAGCTTATAGTTCGATAAGTCATGTGGGATTTGTTTTACTTGGATTATCAGGCATTTCTAAAGATGTAACGTTTAGTTGTATATTATATATGATTATTTATTCAATAATATCAATTGGAACTTTTGGATTTGTCTCTTTAATCAAAGATAAAAATGGCAATGAAAACGAAAATATATTTGATATAACTTCACTATCGGGTTTAGCTAAAACAAATCCAGTGATGGCTTTTTCATTAACAATATTAATGTTCTCAACCGCTGGAATTCCTCCTCTAGCAGGTTTTTTCTCAAAATTTTATATTTTAATTAGCGCAATTAGTCACGGATTGTCTTCCACTAATCATGAAATATTTTATGTTGCTATTGTGGCTATTATTTTTAGTGTAATTTCTGCTTTCTATTACATAAGAATTGTAAAAATAATGTATTTTGATGAACCAAAAGATTTAATAGAATTAGAAGATTATGGAAATTGTAAGTTAATAATTTTAACAATGGCTGTAATTAATTTGATTTTTATTATTTTTATAAATCCAATCACCAACCTAATTAACAGCTTTATTCTTTAAAATATGGGAGTTATCTCAATTAAAAAAAATATCCCATTAAAAGGAGAAATAAATGTTGCTCCTGATAAATCAATTTCACATAGGTCTTTAATTTTTTCAGCACTAGCTCATGGCAAATCAAGAATAAGCAATTTATTGGAAGGTGAAGATGTATTAAAAACCGCAGAAGCTCTAAGGCTGATGGGAGTTGATATTAAAAAAGAATCAAATTATTGGGAAGTTAATGGTTCTGGAATTGTTGGCTTAAACGAACCGGAAAATATTCTTGATATGGGCAATTCAGGAACATCAACACGACTTCTTGCTGGATTAGTTTCATCATATAATTTTACTAGTTTTTTTACTGGCGATTCTTCATTAAGAAAAAGACCAATGTCAAGAATATTTGAACCAATTTCTGAAATTGGTAGCAAAATTGTAGCTAGACAAAATAACCTATTACCATTTGCAGTTATTGGTACCAAAAATCCGCTACCAATTACTTACAAAATGAAGATGGCCTCTGCACAAGTTAAAAGCGCTATTTTACTGTCTTCTCTAGGAATAAATGGCACCACCACTATTATAGAAACTGAAAAATGTCGCGATCATACAGAGATTATGATGAAATATTTAGGTTTAAAAATAAAATCTGAAAATTTTGAAAATGGAACAAAAATAACATATTCTGGTTTACAAGAATTTGATGCAAAAAATTTTATCATACCAAATGATATTTCATCAGCTAGTTTTTTTATTGTATCAGCTTTATTGATAAAAGATTCAAAAATAACTCTAAAAAATGTTGGAATTAATCCATTAAGAACCGGATTAATCACTACATTGCAAGAAATGGGTGGTAATATTTTATTAAAAAATCAACACGAGGTTGGCGGAGAACTTGTTGCCGACATTGAGGTAGAACATAGCAAATTAAAAGCAATTAATATTCCTGCCAATAGAGCTTCTTCAATGATTGATGAATATCCAATTTTAGCGATCGCATCATCTTATGCCAAAGGAATAACCAGAATGAATGGTTTAGAAGAGTTAAAAGTAAAAGAAAGTAATCGTTTAATGATGATTTCTCAAAATTTAAGTTTATGTGGAATTAAAAACAATATGGGCAATGATTATCTTGAAATTTACGGCAATGATACAGATATAAATTCAAAAAACTTAGTTAAAATTAATACTGCCATGGATCATAGAATTGCTATGTCATTCTTGGTAATGGGCTTAACTCTAGAAAAAGGTATTGAAATAGATGATGCATCAATGATAAAAACAAGTTTTCCTAATTTTGAAAAAATATTTTCAGATTGCGGTATAAGTTTTGACTCTAGATTGGACAATTCAAACTTTTAATGAAAAAGCACCCTGCCCTTTATTTTCAAGTAATAATAGCTTTTATAATTGCCACTATTTTTGGAATAGTTTTTCCAGAAAAAGCTCAATTAATGAAACCAATTGGTGATGCCTTCATTAAGCTCATTAAAATGTGCATCCCCATAATAATTTTCTGCACTATAACATCAAGCTTTACAACTGATCATGAAGTAAAAGTTGGTAGATTATTTTTAAAATCAATAATCTATTTTGAAATTATTACCACTATTGCCATGATATTTGGCATTAGTGTTGCCATGTTTTTTTCTTTGGGAAGTGAATTAAATATTGATGTTTCAAAACTTGATAGCTCAATTATCTCTGAATATCAAAAGCCAAAAAATAATTATACTCAATTTTTACTAAACATAATTCCCGATACTTTAATTCAAGCTTTCGTTAGCGGTGAAATATTACCAGCAATGTTAGTTTCGATATTATCAGGGTTTGTACTGTTGTCAGTTAAAAAATCTACTAAAAATATAATAATCTTCATTGAAGAAGTTTCTGTTTTTATGTTTAAGTTAATTGAAATATTAATTAAACTGGCTCCAATTGGAGTTTTTGGAGCTATGAGCTATACTGTTGGAAAATATGGCTTTACGTCACTAGTTTCATTGTTGAAATTTACTGCTTTTTTTTATACTAGTTGCATTGTTTTTATTTTGTTGGTTTTTGGCACCATATTAAAATTTTGTAAAATAAATATTTTTAATCTTTTAAGACACATTAAAGAAGAAATATTTGTAGTTCTTGGAACCTCTTCATCAGAAACTGTTCTTCCCAATATGTTAAAAAAAATGCAGGAATTTGGTTGTAAAAAATCTGTAGTAAGTTTTGTTATACCAGCTGGATATGCTTTTAATCTTGATGGAACTTGTATATATTTTACTATGGCAATAATATTTATCGCCAATCTTTTTCATATCGATTTAAGTTGGCTTCAAATTTTTGAAATAATTTTTATTTTACTAATAACTTCTAAAGGAGCGGCAGCCGTTGTAGGTAGTGCCTTTATAACACTTGCTACAACTTTAGCAGTAATTCCTATAATACCAATTGAAGGCTTAGTTTTAATTTTAGGTGTTGATCGCTTTATGTCCGAAGCTCGCGCTATCACAAACCTTATTGGCAACGCAACTGCAACAATCGTATTAGATAAGTGGGAAAAATAATTTTTATCAAAAAATATTTTAAAAATAGAATCAGCGTTACAATTTATAAAAAATTATGTTCAACAATCAATATATGCTTTTAGCCATTGAACAAGCAAAATTAGCATTTAAAAACAATGAAATTCCAGTTGGAGCTGTAATAGTAGAAGAAAATAATGTAATAGCTTGCGCTTATAACAAAAATATTGCTTTAAATGATTCAACCGCTCACGCTGAAATTCTTGCAATTAAACAAGCCTGTGAATTTAAAAAAACCTCTAGACTAGAAAACTGCGATATTTATATTACTTTAGAACCTTGTTTTATGTGTATGGGAGCAATTTCTCTTGCAAAAATTAAAAGGGTTTATTATGGCGCTTCTGAAAAAAAATTTGGCGCCATTGAAAATGAAGCAAATATTTTTTCTAAAAAACTTTCCTATTTTAAACCAGAAATATACTCTGGAATATCTGAAACAGAATCTCAAAAAATTTTACAACAATTTTTTAAAAATAAGAGAAATTTATCATTTTAACTCTAAAACTTACATTACAATTATCATGTCTTTGCCCTAGGGTACGACTGACAAAATGGGATTTGATATAATTTCTTGACCTCCCATTTGCATTTCTTGATTAATTAAATCTTTTATTTCTGGTAATTTTTCTCTTAAAGCTCTTAAATTAAATTTTGGATCTGAATTTGCACATTCTTTAAATTCAGTTGCAATTGTTTGAATAGTTTCTTTAGGGTCTAGTGTTTGAGATGAATTAAAAGGATATATTTTTTTATTAAAACTAAAACGTTTAATAAAAAATAATCTTGAATGACCAGATGGCCTAGATGAACTTTGTTGAATTTGATTATCTTCTTTATTTTCCGACAAAAAATTGCTAATTATTTTAACGAAATCGTCAATCGTATATTCTTTTAAAGATTTAGCTTTAATAATATTGCAACGATGCTTAATAGCTGGAGAAATTTTACTTCTTCCTGCATTTTGAGCACTATTAACACTACCAATTATCATAAATCCACTTCTAGGTTTTAATTCTTGAGTTGATCCTTGTTCAACATAATGACCAGTTAGTAAGGCATTAATAGTTTTTTCTAAATCTTCATCAATTCTGGTATTTATTTCATCAAATACCACGATAATACCTAATTTATAAGCTTGAACTAGTTTTCTTTTAATCTCTGAAACATCTAAGCTAGCAGGAATTTTATAGTAGTAGTAATTATTTTCATCTTGATTCTGAGATATGTGACTAAATTGTTTTTCAATTTCTTGAAGATCTTCAGTTTTTTTGATTCCTTGATTTTGTAAAACCGCTTCAATCATTACACTCTTACCCACCCCTGAATCACCTTCAAATATAACACCATTAGTTCCTAATTTTTGATCAGGAAATATACCCATTTTTTGGATTTGTCGAATTTGAATTGCCAAACTTAATTCTTCAAGGGTTTCTTTGTTAGATGAAGTAGCAATAAAATCTTTAGTAGAAATTTCTGCAACGGGTTTTTGAATATGTTGCAATTGCAATTCATCATATTGCCGTTGATGTGATTTATTTACGGGAAAACAGAAAGATCCTAAAAAAATTTTTCTTATAAAATCAAATATTCCAAACCCCCTATTAATACCTAATCTAGATAATTTTTTAGCTGATTGTTCTTTTAGTTTTTTAGTAATAATTTTTAAAACTTCTTCTTGCAATTCACGGACAGTTTGTTCTGGTATATTGCTTTCTTGATCAATTTGATCAGAACTTTCTTTAGAATTTTTTTGCTTATATTCTTTAATTTTTTCTAGACATATTTTTTTAAATTCTTCTTCATTACCAATTATATCTTTAACTTTACTATCAATCTTATCATAAATTGGTTCTTTAAGAATTTTTTCATAAATATATGCAACACTAAAATCTTGTAAATGCCATTCTTTAACATCTTTTTCTTCGAATAATTGATGCTGATAACGATTACCGTAATTTCTGGGGTTGCCTAAAAATATTATACGGTGTTTTTCATCAAGCTGATGAAATTTTCCCTTATAAAATATTTGCCGATTAAGTTTTGCTTTCGGCGATTGATCGTCTAATTTACAATCGGCAAAATCACGAAGCATTGTCCAATTTAATGAACCATCAATGTTAAATTCATCAACAACAAGAATTTTAAGATTATCATGATTATCACCAGCCCAATCTTCAATATCACTTAGTTCATGATAAATTTTAACATCACCTTCATTTTGTAAACCATTCTTAGCAATTTCATGCATAAGAGAACTTTTACCAACTCCTGAATGACCAATAATTTTTAGTAAAGAATTTTCTTGTAATAGTTGTTCTAGAGTCTTTTTACGATTAACGATAAATTCTTGAGCTAATCTTTGAGATTGTTCAGGAATTTCTGCACCTATCTCTGGAAAATTCTCTCTTATAATTTGTGATTTTTCTTTTTGTTGAGTTTGATAATGCTGAACTTGATAGCATGAACTGTCAAGCCAAGATAATTGTGATGAAATTCTAGTGGTTTGATTAACTTCTTCTTCAATAACAAAATAAAGATTTGTGAAACGTTTTTGTAAATCTAGAATTTGTGGCTGTAGCAATGATAATAAATCTTTTGGAAGTTTTCCCTTAAGAATAATAGCTTGAGAAGATGATGAGCTAGAAAGCTTTTCTTGAATTTGACTAATAGTTTTAGAAAATTTAAAAATTAAAGATTGACTATCATCGATTGATTCTGATTCAATTTTATAATTTGGACATTCGAACAAATCTTGATACAAAACATCTTCAACGTTAACTAAATTAATAGTAATATCAGAATCAAGATTGCTACAAATTTTTTCAGTTGCTTGAGTTAAGTCGTTAGTAACAATTATACGCTGTAATTTTGGTGAGGAATCAATCTCAAAAATCACTTCTTCTATTGAGTTTTCACTTCTTGTGCTGTTAAATTTTTCAAATTTAGCATCGGTGATCTTAACATCTTTAGATAGATAAATTTCTAGATTTACTTTCATTTTTTTTGCTTGCGAAAACAGGCAATAAAACTGCTGTTTAGATAATTGTTCGCTTACAAATATTTTTAAAGTTTTTGAATCTTGTGTTGAAGCAAATGCAATTAAACCTAATTCTTCGTGATATTTTTCATCGACAATTTTTGGTATAGTTAGAAGCTGATCAAAAAGTTGAGAATTGATTAAATGAATATCATTAGGTAAATTTTGTGAAGCTAAGCAATCTTTAAAAATTGTTAATGATAAGTTACCTTCAACAAATTCTTCAGCTGGACTAAAAGCTGATAATAATTTTTCAAAAGTAAACTGACTCTTCAAATTATCTTCTCTAGCAAATTTTAATTGCAAATTTGATGGAATCTTAATTTTATAACCAAAATGTTCAACATAACCTAAAATTCGGGCCTGAGCAAAAAGATTTTCAACTTCAATTCTTTTTTCTTGCGAAATATTGCTTAAATTAATAGTTATTTGTTTTTGCTCTGATTGACTAGGGTGAAAAATTGATTCTAACTTTTTGACTAAATCACTTTTGCACCATTTTATTTTCTGATCATCAACAATAATTCTACCAAATAATTTTTGATACCAATCATCAAAACCTTCTAAATCATATTCAATATAATAAGTTTCTTGAGGCTCTTCAATTGAACCCTCTTCAATAAATTTTTGAATATCTTGTTTACTATATCGACTTAAATCATAAGTTTTACTAAATCTTGATAAGATTGCTGGATCAGTAATTTGTTGCCTCAAATCATCAATACAAATAATCACAACATTATCAGGAATTTTATTACCATTAACAGCTCGCTGTACTTGATCAAACATAGAATTAAAAGCAACGCGCTCTTTAGCAGAAAATTCTTGGTAGTTAATTATTAGAGGAAATTTTTGATGTGGATTATGCGAAGCTTTTTCAAGAAATTTACTAAATTCAGTTTTTTCTTCAATTGTTGCCAAACATTGTTCATCAACAGGTTCTGAGCTAATTACTTCAGATGATCCTTCATTTTTTTGCGCAATTACAATCGTTTTTTTACTACAATCAAGATGTTCTGGTTTATCAATTACTAAACAATTCGAATAAAATAAAATTGGCAGAGATTGTTCTGTATCAGCAGAAGATCGTTGCTTTAATTGGTATTTTTTTTCTAAATATAACAAAAAATTTTTTAAACTTTGATAATGATCAGTTTTTAGTAATATTGATTTATCTGTTGTTTCAAATAAAAGGCTATCTAATTGATTAAGATCACCATCAAGAGTTTTTAATTGGTAAAGTTCAGTTAATAATGAATGAGTAATTGATGAAATATCTGAAACGGCTTTCGGTAAAATTTCTGATTCTAGTTTAGCAATTTGTTGTTTTGGAAAAGATTTAGCTAAAAATTTGGGGTCATATTTTAAATTGGCTTCCGCTCCTCCTAAATCAATTCTATACCATTTGTCATTTTGATCTTTGATTTCAAGTAAAACATGGTTATTATTAATTCCAATTATTCTAAAAGAATGTTGATAATTTCTTAAAGCATAAGACATTGCCATAACACGATGCCTGCAAGATCCTTTATTTTGGCAATTAAATAAACTTAAAAGCCATTCTTGATTACGATCACTGATATCTAGGTTTTCTCCATCATATTGTGGAAGCGTATATGATTGATAAGTTGTTGATAATTGAAAATCAGAATTAACATATTTTTTGATAACCTCTTTGATTTCTTGCTCTATTGGTAAATTATCTAAATTTTCACTAATATTATGATGCACTAATTCTTGACCCTGAATTACATAGTGAATAGTGCATTTCTTATTGGTTGAAACATGATAAAAACCAGCATCATCTATGCTAAATTCCAATAATGAATCGTTAGGATCAATATAATAACCAATTATCTTATTATCTGGTGATATTGAAATTAAAGTGTTTGAAGATTCTACTTTTAAATCTTGTTGGAAAAAACAAACAGTATAATTATTACTTCTTGAAGGTTGATAATTATGAACTTGATCAAGGGTGGTAAATTTTTGTATATTCCTTAACTCCGATTCACTAAGAACTCTTAAACTTGCTGATTGAGATTTAACAAGCCATTCTTGATCAAGTTTAGCACAATCTAGTTTTAGTTCTAATAAATTATCTCTCAAATGCAAATCATTAGAGCGAAAATCAGTTGGACGAAATATAATTTCACCAACTTTATCCATATTAAAAGTTCCAATTTCAGATGATTGCAATGCTCTAGAAGTTGTATTTCCTCTAGAAAAAAATAAACTATCCCCTTTTCTTCTAGATTTAGGCTTTTTAGAAGTTGTTATTTCCGATTGAGGAGAACTATTAAATCTGTTTGATTCTTTTTTAACAATCTGCGCAATTTCTTCCTCAAAAAAAATTTTTGTAGCAATAGTAATATTTGGATTAGATGCTACAACATCTCTAGCTATAGATTCAAATTTTTGATTTATGGTTAAATGTTGTAAATTTGGAAAAAAAGCAATCACTCCACTTAAGAGTATTTGTTCAACATTATCTAGATCTCGACTTTGAATTAACTCATTTCCACTAATATTTATAATTTCTAAAGCAACAATTTTACTAATATCAATTGCTGAACTATTGACAAATCTTTCTAAAGCAGGGAAATCTGTAAATAAATTATTCATTTTAACCTTTAAAGGTTTGAATAATTCATCAACACCAAAATCTTCTCATCTTCTAATTTTTTGATTATAAGCAGAAGGAAAAGTCAAATGAGCTCCAGCAATAGTCTTAATCATCAAATTAAAAAAATCATCA
>Ga0172372_10004581_pt1 | contig 19569 bp, 16 predicted proteins | sample LakKiv5m_2_FD_114544 | JGI IMG/M metagenome (GOLD analysis project Ga0172372, IMG submission 114544) | Freshwater microbial communities from Kabuno Bay, South-Kivu, Congo - kab_092012_9.5m | ecosystem: Environmental > Aquatic > Freshwater > Lake | place: Democratic Republic of the Congo...
CGCAAGATCATTGCTTCATGATATGAATCCACCACCAAAAAAGGCACGGGCACGGGCGCATTGGCCAACACTCCGGCCACTTCCAGCAAGCCGTGCCCGTACGCATTGCTCTTCAGCACCGGCGCCACTGGTAGCCGGCTCGCCACACGGTATGTTTCGAGGTTGTGCAAGAGGTGTTTTTTGAAAATCGTCACTTCCACCAACGGGGTATAGCGATGGCGACGCGCGCGTATCGCCTTGAGGATTGGTCGGAAGAGGTTCGATGGATTCATGTAGGGGAATGATAGCAGAGAGGTGGCGGTTGACAAAATAGGCCCATTTGAGCTATATTTGACGTCTAAATAACCACCCATGTCACAAGAACGATTGATCCAACTCAAGAACAAGAGCACCGGCGAGGTGTATTGGAGCCGCAAGAACAAGAAGAAGGTCGAGCGCAAAATCGAGCTTTCAAAGTACAGCAAGAAGCTCCGCAAGCACGTGGTGTTTAAGGAGGCGAAGAAGTAATTCTCGCTTCAGTCGATTTTCAGAAAACCGCCTTGTGGCGGTTTTCTCTTTGTCTTTATCGCCAGTTTTTGCTAGAGTAGTGCAACGGGCCTATAGTTTCAATGGTAAAACATCGCACTCCAAACGCGAGGTTCCAGGTTCAAATCCTGGTGGGCCCGCCATTATTTTTTAGGCATCATTGTTTGTAAAAGGTGGTGACTATTGAGTGGATTTTTTCATCGCTGCCGCTCTCAAACCACTGAATACGCTTGTTCCTTTTGAACCACGTGAGTTGTCGCTTTGCATAATGCCAAATCTCGAAGCCAAGGCGTTTGATCATTTCTGCTCGCGTGATTTTTCCCTGCAAAAAGAGTGCGAGATAGCGGTATTCTAGACCGAGTTCCTCCATGCGCTTCCACGAGAGGGGGGTGGCTCCAGCGGATTCGGTGGTTCCTGTGGCCTTGGAGATCGTGCCGTCGTGGAGCTTTTGTGCTTCCTCGATCATGCCGTGTTTCTCGATGCGGTCGATGAGGCGGGTTTGGATTTTGGTGCGCAAGGTTTCTGGGTCGGGATTGATGCCGATAAAGAGGGGGTCGTAGGGCGAGGTAGTTTTTACTGTGCTGTTTTGGTCCGTTGAAATTTTTGGAACCTTGCCGAGCTCGGTCGCAATCTCGATAGCACGGATGATGCGGCGGAGGTTGTGTGGATCTATCCCCGCGGCGCGTTCGGGGTCGAGCTTTGCGAGGCGTGCTAAAAGCACCGTGGGGTCCTGTGCGCCGAGCTTCGCAAGCTCAGCGCGCAGTTTTGGGTTGGGTGATACATTGGGGAATTCGACACCATCCACGAGTGCATCAATATAAAAGCCCGTGCCACCACAGATGATCGGCACCTTGCCTCGCTTCGCAATATCTGCAATCGCCTTCGCTGCCAGCTTTTTATATCGTTCGACGGTGAACTTCCGCAACGGGGAAGCGACATCAAGAAGGTGGTGTTGCACCCCCTGCATTTCTACAACAGTAATTTTTCCCGTGCCGATATCGAGCCCTTTGTATACTTGCCGTGAATCCGCCGACACTACTTCACCATTAAAACGCTGCGCCAGGCGCACCGCCAAGTCGCTTTTTCCAGAAGTGGTTGGACCAACGATTGCGAGGATTTTCACTGAATCCACCATTGTATTTGTATAGGAATGAGCATACAATATTGGTATGGAAAATCAAAATACTCCTATTGATATCAACCCTCCTATTCAGGGTCAGGATGTACAGGTGCCCACAACCTCTCTCACTGATGTTCCCGCTGAGAATACACTCGTCTCAGCTCCTAAGAAAAATCCTCGTAATCCTTACAAGCTGTACGCTGTCGTTGTCGGTGTACTTGCATATCTAGCAAGCATCTTTGTTCCACTCTTGTTTGGAGGTAACACTAGTTTTTTCGTACCAATCGCTCTACTATCAATATTCATCACACTGATATTTTTTCATAAAGGTTGGAAATATCATCTACAGCTGGGTTTAAAGCCATCATCCTATGTTGGTTCGATTATACTTCAGCTACTTTTAATATTGATTATTGGTTTCGGAAGTTGCGTCTTTATTTTTGTGACATTTATAAAGTTCTAATAAAAAAACGCCCCGGCTACTCTTTCGTGGCCAGGGCGGGTGTTTCGAGGGTTGTCATACATCTGGAAAGCCAGAGTAGTAGTGGCAGAATGAGTCCAATTTACCATCAGGACGTATCACGTGTGTGCAGCAACGCTTGATTCGCTCCTCATCCCAAGTGCGACTATCCATAAAAGGCTTCACGTAGACCATAAAGAAATCGGTCCTTTTTAACGCTAGCCTTTTTACGAGTAGTCCCAAAACACTGGTGTCACAGCCACACTCGATAATCTCACTGGCATCGTGGCGTGCCGTATTCGCCAAAGTATCTTTCAGTGAGAGTGGATCAATATGCCGGTCCCATGGGGTGATATTTCCATCGCGACGGACGAGGTAGGCAAGGGCGGAACAGTTCGGGTGTCCACAGGGCAGGGAGCTTAGGGTTTTTTCAGTTACCACTCCTGCTGACTGCTCCATTAATGCTAGAGCAATGTCGGCGACACTTATTGGAATGTCGTTCTGTTCACCGATTCTGCCACTGTTGAACATTGGTTGAAAACTGATTCCTCCAATGTGGGGAAACTGCGTTCCGAACACAAGGGTATCCCAAATGTTGTGGATGTTGTGCTGTGTCACCACCATACTGAGGGTGATAGGGAGACCGATATCAGCTGCGACTTGGATCGCTTGTGTGCGTATCTGTCGCAAATCCGTGCCACGCAGTTCTTGCTGTCCCAGCTCAGTAATCCCATCGAATTGAAGATAAAGCTCCATTTTTCTCGGGTGCTTCTCAAGCAACGTTTTCCACATCCTCGCAAATGTCTGGTCGGAAGCAAGCCGGACGCCGTTGGTGTTGATGATAATGTAACGAATCCTCGACTCGTTAGCGCACCATTCCAATAGGGAGAACAGATCTGGATGAAGTGTCGTTTCTCCTCCAGAAAGCTGGAGGATCTCAATCTCTCCTTTTCTGTCCAATACCCCAAGGATGCGTTTCTTCAGTTCGGTGAGTGGCACCGCATCTATGTGCTGTTTGCCACCAAAAGGCGAGTCGGCAAAGCAGGTTGGACATTTGAGATTACAACTGTTCACAATCTCGATAAGCGCAAAGCAAGTCGAGAGTTTCTCCATTGCTACTGGTGTATCTGTGGTTGCATTTTTCCCGATACCAACAGGTCGGCCACCTGAAACCGATAGACATTTTCCACCAAGGCAACAATCCGCTGTTGGTGCTGGGAAGAAAAATCGAGCATCACGACTCACTAGTACAGTCTGTCTTCCATGCTCAGGGCAGACTCGGCTTAAATATACCTCGTCTCGGTCACCTGCGTTCTTCTTGAAGAATTTTCCAGGAGCGGGTTGTTTGCATGTAAGGCATCGGCTCATTGTCGATCCGATCACCGACGACTGTTCGAAGGGTTTTTCTGAGGATGTATTCATGTGGTAGATTGGTCTATGTCGAAATACTGTTCTGTTTGTAGATTAGTATGAAGAACGGATAAAGGCAACCATATTACCAAACATAAAGAGTGCTCGTGTTAGAATGTGTTGTACCTTATGACCGCCCACCTTATTTTCGATATTCTCTCAACTGTCATTGCTGCCCAGTATTATTATTTCTTGAAAAGAAAGCATGGCGATATTCTTGATGAAGATCAGCGAATTTGGATACTTGTAGCCGCTGCGGCAGGCGCTCTCATTGGCTCACGCCTGGTTGCTTCTTTAGAGAATCCAGAGCTCTTTCTCCACCCACCCATTTGGTGGTATTATTATGCAAATAAAACGGTTGTCGGTGGATTGGTCGGAGGGTTTATTGGGGTAGAAATCGCGAAAAAGATACTGAACATAAAGGTAAAGACTGGGGATTTACTCACGTACCCACTGATTCTCGGCATGATTATTGGTCGCGTCGGCTGCCAGCTTACTGGAGTGTCTGATGGTACTGTGGGGAATGTGACCACTTTATCGTGGGGCTTTGATCAGGGCGATGGACTCATGAGACATCCCACTTCTCTGTATGAAATTATCTTCCTGATTTTTATTTGGGTGTTTCTTCATTTTTTACGAAAAAGATACCAGCTTGAAAATGGTATTCAATTCCGTATTTTTTTGACCCTGTATCTCACTTTTCGGTTTTTTGTAGATTTTCTGAAACTTTCAAATCCAATATTGTTTGGGTTAAATTCTATTCAGATCGTGGCGCTATTGTGTGTTATTTTTTTGTACTACTCCCTTATCAAAAATCCCTCCACGTCCTCGCTAGTAAGACGCCTAGCCTCGTAAAGTATTCCTGTATTTTTGGTGCCGGAGGTGGGACTTGAACCCACACGTCTTGCGACACACGATTTTGAGTCGTGCATGACTGCCATTCCATCACTCCGGCATATTTTGAACCGCCTCAGAAAACCCTCGACCAGTGTACGCAATTTTGGTGGAAAAATCAATTTTGTAGCTGGCCACTGTGGCGCGCCCGCGCCATCCGCGGATATACACACGTCATGTCAGTTGCCCTATCCGCCCTGCACCGGCGCGTGCTAGAATATGTCGCATGAACCCTCCCGCATCACAATTTTTCAGCGACTCTATTTTTTGGGTAGATATCGACAAGGTCAGCCCGAATCCATTTCAGCCTCGCAAAGAATTCGACGAATTGCGTCTCAAAGACCTCGCCGAATCTATCCGTATGTACGGTATTCTCCAGCCACTCGTGGTCACTCGCAAAGAGGTGGTGAAGCCGGACGGAGGTCTCTCCACCGAATATGAGCTCATCTCTGGTGAGCGACGCCTCCGTGCCTCAAAGCTCGCCGGTCTCAGTCAGGTACCGACCCTCATTCGTGCGTCAGAAGAGAGTGATCGAGTGAAGCTCGAGCTAGCTATTATCGAAAACCTCCAGCGCGAAGACCTCAATGCTGTCGATCGTGCCCGTGCCTTTCAGCGACTTGTCGAAGAATTTAAATTCAAGCACGGTCAAATCGCCGAGAAGATGGGGAAGAGTCGTGAGTATGTTACCAATACATTGCGTCTCCTTTCGTTGCCACCCGACTTACTCGATGCCTTGTCCGCTGGCCGGATTTCTGAAGGTCACGCTCGACCACTCATGATGCTCAACGATCGTCCGGAGGAGCAAACCGTGCTTTTTAAAGAGATTATTTTGAAGAAGCTCACGGTGCGTGAGGCCGAAGCGATTGCTCGCCGTGTTGCTTTCGACAAGATTCGCAAAAAGGAGCGGATGATTGCGCCCGACATTATCGAAATGGAGGAGAAGCTCACCGAAACGCTCGGTACCCGCGTGCATATTGAACAACGTGACAAGGGTGGCAAGATTACCATCGACTATTTTGGTCCAGATGATCTACGCACATTGATGGAGCTAATCCACAAAAAGACGGCTGCTGGCGTCGTATCTGTTAAGCCTGCCATGATGGCCACTGCACCATCGACTGTCCCGTCTGTGTCTGTTGAAGAAGTATCGGAAGTGCCGATTGATGATCGTAGTGTTGATGAAAAGAAAGCCGACGAGAATGATGAGGGGTTGTATTCAGTAAATAATTTTGTGGTGTAAGAAAAAACAGCGAACCTTGCGGTCCGCTGTTGCGATGGGTCCTGACGTGTTGCTCAGGTTCGAAGTTGTGCCAGGGCCTGCTCCTCGTCACCAGCGAGTGCCATGTCGGCATCTTCTGCCAACTGTTCCCATTCGCCGAGCGCAGCCATATTGGCCTTGAGGGCGTGGAGGAAGATGAAACCGTGAGGATTTCCCAACGGCTTTGCGCTGGTGGGGGTGTCTCGGAAGAAACGGCCGACACCAGCGAAGACGTCTTCGGCGATGGCGATCAGCTCGTCGGCGGCTGCGTAGTTGGGACCGGAGTCCACCACGAGGTGATGGCAGTTGTTGATCCCGAAGCGGACGCGACTCAAGTCGGCTTGGACATGCGCACTGTCGCGCACCATCATGCCGAGATTTCGCCGCACTTCCGTGCGGTAGCTGTCGGCGCCTTGCATCCGCCGCCCACTCTTGACCATGAAGTCGTAGAGGCTGGGGAGGCGGGTCGTCATGCCGAAGGCGATGCGCCAAGCTTCGTGACTGCCGATGATTTTCAGGCCATCGACCGCGCACTGGGCGTTGGTGGCCAGGAAGACCTGGCGGACGGCCTCGTAAGCGCGGAAGGCTGATTCTGGCGTGTAGGTGTTGGTCGCAAGGGGCCAGACGAACGACCGTTTCGAGGACGGTGTCCTCGTCGGTGTGGTGGCGAGACTCAAAGGAGCTACGTCCTGAGTTGGGGGTGGTAAAAGAGCTGTCATAATCGTCGGTGGGGAATCTGCCGATTTTTGATCGGCGGGGTTGCGGTTGACTGCTGTGTATAATAGCACAAATTGCCACACTTAGTCAAATGTGGTCAAATCGGAGGTGTTGATAACTCGTTTTGCTTGGTGGACTACTACGCCAGCTTGTGCGGATTGTGGTTCGGACAGGTCTTGTCGGAGCAACGTTCAGGAATCGTCTTGGTGCCGGACATCATGAGGGCTCCGCATGAGGTGAGGCCCTTGCCGTCACCTTTGTCGCGTGCGTAGCCACAGATGTTGCCGGTTGGCTTGGCCTTGATCGCATTCTTGCATTTTGGATAGTTGGAACAGCTATAGAAAAGTCCGAAGCGACCGCGGCGTTCGGTCATGAGACCAGTGCCGCACATTGGGCAGGCGACGCCGGTGGAATTTTGCCGCTCGAGCTCAAGGTCTTTTTTAATAAATTTGCACTTTGGATAGAGGTTGCAACAGATGAATTTGCCAAACCGGCCTTCACGCTCGATGAGCTTGCCCTTGCCACATTCTGGACATGTCTCACCCGTCTCTTTTGGTCCGGCAAGCTCTTTGCCTTCGAAGGTGCGTGCACCAGTACACTCTGGGAACTTCGCGCAACTCAAAAACTTGCCGGTGCGACCAAGCTTGATGATCATCTCGCCGCCACAGATCGGGCATTTGAATTCTTCGGGTGCAGCACCGAGATCGGTAGCCTTCGCCGTCTTCTCTTTGGCCTTGATATCTTTTTGAAACGGCCCGTAGAAAGTCTTGAGCGTTTTTTCATACTCCGCTTTGCCGAGGGCGATATCATCGAGCTTGTCTTCCATGTCGGCCGTGAAGGTGTCGCTGATGTATTCGGCAAAATTGTTTTCGAGGAAAGAGCTCACCACGTCGCCAGTGTCGGTGGGTTTGAGCGCTTTTTGTTCTTTCACGACATATTCGCGCTCCTCAATAGTTTTGATGATCGACGCATAAGTCGACGGTCGGCCAATGCCGCGCTTCTCGAGCTCCTTCACGAGACCGGCTTCTGAGTAGCGGCCCGGTGGTTCGGTGGTCTTGGCGTCGGTGTTGATGGCAATGAGCGACAAGGCGTCATTTTTTGACACTTTCGGCACTTCAACATCCTCGCCGCGCGCTTCTGGGTCGGCGGCAATCCAGCCAGGGAAGAGGACTCGCGAGCCGTTGATGGTGAAGTCTGGGATTGTTTTCGCACCGAGCTCGGTGAGTACATCCGCGGTGATGTTGGCTGTCACTTTGGTACGCATGATGCGGGCGTCGGCCATCTGCGAAGCCACGGCGCGCTGCCAAATCAATTCATACAGTGCCTCTTGTTCAGGCGCTGCTCCGGCTGTGCGTCGGCCAATATCGGTCGGGCGAATCGCTTCATGGGCTTCCTGCGCGTTTTTGCTTTTGGTGGTAAAGATACGTGGGCTTACATACTCCTTGCCCCAGGTGCTCTCGATAGTCGAATAAATCTGTGTGAGTGCCTGCTGGCTGAGGTTGGTGCTGTCGGTACGCATGTAGCTAATGTGGCCGGCTTCGTATAGCTTCTGCGCAATGCCCATGGTGCGAGAAGGGGTGTAGCCGAGACGTGAGCTCGCCGCTTGTTGGAGGGTGGAGGTGATGAAGGGTGCTTTCGGCGAACGTTTGGTGTCGGTCTCAGAAATATCGGAAATGTACCAGCCGTTTTGCTTGCCGGCCTTCGTGCCAACGTCCACGATACGCTCCATTTCTTTTTGATCTCGTGGTTCTTCGGTGCAGGTCACGACGAAGGCAGGTGCCCCGGCGGATTTTTTGCCTACCGCAGGCTGGACTTCGGCATTGATCACCCAAAAAGCTTCTGGGATGAAGGCGCGGATCTCGCGCTCGCGTTCCATGATGATGCGCAGGGCGGGGGATTGTACGCGGCCGGCAGAGAGACCATATCGCACTTTCTTCCAAATGAGGCCGGAGAGGTCGTAGCCCACGAGTCGGTCGAGGACGCGGCGCGCCTCTTGGGCGCGCCGCAGATTTTCGTCGATATCGCGCGGGTGCCCCATTGCTTCTTTCACAGCATCCTTGGTGATTTCGTGAAAGACAATGCGCTTTGGCTGCTTGAGACCAATAGCTTCTTTGATATGCCATGCGATTGCTTCACCTTCTCGATCGGGGTCGGTGGCAAGGAGGACTTCCTCGGCGCTTTCGGCTAGTTCGGCCAATTCGGCAATGACTTTTTCTTTGCCTTTAGAGATTTCGTAGTGTGGGATAAAGCCGCCAGGAATGTCGATGGCTTTTTTGTTATTTTTCGGCAGGTCGCGTACATGTCCGACCGACGCGCGCACGGTGTATTCACCGTCGAGGTACTTTGAAATCGTTTTCGCTTTCGCCGGAGACTCGACGATGAGCAACTTCTTGCCAGTCTTCGCAGATTTTTTTGTCGAAACTTTTTGTGCCATTGAAGCTAAGTATTACATTAACCAGCAGAGCGTGGCAAGTCGGAGGGTGTTCGAAGGGGGTGTAGTATAATGAAAAGTAATATGAATAATACAATCAAATTCATCATCGCAATCATCGTCCCACAGCTTGCCGGACTCATCGGTGCCATATTTACTACACCGAACATTGATGGCTGGTATGCGGGTATTGTGAAGCCAATGCTTAATCCGCCAGCGTGGGTGTTTGGACCGGTCTGGACGACACTCTTTGTGCTTATGGGTATTGCTGCGTATCTCGTGTGGCGACAGGGCCTTGAGCGCCGAGAAGTGAAGCTTGCTCTCGGTATCTTTCTTGGTCAGCTCGTACTCAATACTTTCTGGTCGATCGTCTTTTTTGGTATGCAGAGCCCTGGTGGAGCTTTTGTTGAGCTCATTTTCCTATGGCTTGCTATTCTCGCCACAATCGTCGCTTTTGCAAAGGTCTCGCGTCCGGCCGCCTGGCTCCTTGCACCGTACATTCTCTGGGTAAGCTTCGCTGGCTATCTGAATTTTGCGATTTGGATGTTGAATTAGTCAGATATCATTTCTTCCGAATTTCGTTAAAGCCAGCCACTACGAGTCCTTTTATTTCCAGCAATGAAATCGTCACCTGAGTTTCCGATGCATTCCAGCCGAGCTCGCGGATAAGTTCCTCACGAGTCTTGGGATAGTCGAGGGTTTTGAGTAGGGTTTGCTCGGCGATGGTGAGATCTGTGAGCTTCACTCCGTCTTCGCTGCTTTTCTGTCGGTCTTTGCTTTTCCGCCCAACTTTTTCCACCTCAAACCCCAGCGCTACCAACACATCGTGCGCACAGGTGACTGGTGTCGCACCCTTGCCGATGAGATAGTGCGGGCCGCCGGCGTGTTCGGAAAAGATAGAGCCGGGCACGGCGAGAATGTCGCGGTTTTGGTCGGTGGCGAGCTGGCTGGTGATAAGAGTGCCGCTTGGCCGCTTCGCTTCAATCACTAGCACGGCATGCGACAGGCCGGACATGATGCGGTTGCGTTGCGGAAAGTGATACGGTGCCGGTTTGGTGCCCGCCGGATACTCCGATACAAGACAGCCGCCGGCCTCCAGGACCCGGCGGGCGATATGCTGATGTGCCGGCGGATAGATAGAATCATCATCGAGTCCTGAACCGAGCACGGCAACTGTTCTTAACCCAGCTTTTAGTGCGGCTTCGTGGGCAATACCATCGATACCGAGGGCTAGGCCGGATACTATAGTAATAGGGTAGCCACGGAGACCGGCGATGATCGCCTCGCATGCCTCCTTGCCGTACGGCGTGTATTGCCTGGAGCCGATAATGCAGAGGAGCTTCCGGCCACCGCCGACGGTACCCTCAACATATCGATGGAGCAGGCCACTGTCCCCTCTACTATAGAGCCTTTTTGGTTGGCCGGTGATCTCGGCGAGCTGGCGGGGCAGCTCTCCTGCCGAAAGCTCGATAATTGGAATTTTTTCTGAGATTTCGTGTTCCATTTCGAAATTGTACGATTTCTGGTATGATGAAAACAAGCGAAAAATTCATATTTTCTTGAACAATGCTTGATATTAAATTCATCAGGGAGAATAAAGAGCTTATACAGCTTGCTGCAAAGCGGAAATCAGTACCGTTCGATGTCACTGCATTGATCAATACTGATGACAAGCGACGCGAGCTCATGACCTCGCTCGAAAAGAAGCGTGCCGAGCAAAATGCGTATAATGAATGCATCGTAAAAGCCGCGTCTTCGACTGATCCAAACGAGCGCGTCACCCTCATTGCACAGATGAAGACGCTGAAAGACAGCATGAAGGCCGAGGAGGAGGCGCTCAAGACGGTGATGAAAGAATGGCAGACCTTGATGGTGCAGGTGCCCAATATTCCCGATATGTCAGTGCCAGACGGTACTAGTGATGCGGAGAACAAAGAGGTGAAGGTATGGGGCGAGATCCCGAAGTTTGATTTTCAGCCAAAGTCCCATATCGAACTCATGGAAGCGCTTGACCTCTGCGATTTCGATCGTGGCACAAAAGTCGCCGGCTTTCGCGGCTACATTTTGAAGAATGATGCCGTATTGCTCAACTTTGCTCTTTGGCAATTTGTCCTCGAGATGTTTACCAAGAAAGGCTTTTCTCCAAGGATGGTGCCGTCACTCGTCAACAAAAATCTACTCACCGGCACTGGCTATCTCCCTCAGGGCGAAGAGGACCTCTACAAGACGCAGGACAGCTCATATCTCGCGGGTACTGGTGAAGTGGCGACCATGGGCTACCACATGGACGAGGTGCTCGATAAGTCTCAATTGCCAGAAAAAACCTTGGCATTTTCTCCGTGTTTTCGCCGCGAAGCCGGTGCTCACAGCAAGGACACCAAGGGTGTGAAGCGCGTACATGAATTTTTCAAATTTGAGCAGGTGATCCTCTGTGAAGCGAGCCATGAGACCAGTGTGGCGCTCCATGAAGAATTGCTCGCCAATGTCGAAGAGATGATGCAGGCGCTCAATATCCCATACCACGTGGTACTCAATTGTGCAGGTGACCTCGGTCTCGGTCAGGTGAAGAAGTACGATGTCGAAGCCTGGGTGCCGTCGCAAAAAGCGTGGTGCGAGACACATTCGTGTTCATATTTCCATGATTTTCAGACCCGTCGTCTCAATATTCGATACAAAGATGCGGAGGGGAAAATGCGCTTCGTACACTCCCTCAACAACACCGCCCTCGCTAGCCCACGTATCCTGATCCCTGTTCTCGAAAACAACCAGCAGGCCGATGGCTCGATCAAAATTCCACAAGTACTGCAGAAATACATGGGCGGGCGTACTGTCATCGCACCGACTGCCGCATCCAGCGTCGATTCAAAAGTAACTCCCGTCACGCCAGCTAAGGCGAACAACTAATGGCGATTGGGCGATCATCGAATCTCACATCTCCGCAGTACGCTCGTCGACGGCGTGAGCAGATGATTCGAAAAAGTATTGTGGTCGGTGTTTCGCTGCTCATTATTTTTTTGAGCGTGGTGATTATTGCTCGATTGAACCTATTTCAGATTCAGTCGGTGCATGTGGCGGGCAATTCTGTGACAGCGACGAGTGATATCCAGGCAAAAGTTGCGGAGCTCACCGCTGGTAATTACCTCTGGGTATTTCCAAAGACCAACATCTTGCTCTATCCGGAGCAGGCGATTTTGTCGGCGCTTAAAAAACAATGGTTTCGTATTGAGACTGCCGCTACTTTTTTGGATGGTCATTGGCGTGGTGCTGCGGAGCTCACTATCCGTATTACTGAACGTACACCAAAGTATGTGTGGTGTGGGGCAGTGGCACCCAGTACTGTTTTGGCTGGTTCGGGAGGAGAACAGTGTCTCTATTCGAATGAGGTTGGCTATCTGTATGCCGAAGCAGCCTCTTTTTCGGGTACACCGTATGTAAAGCTGTACGGCGGTCTTGGCGAAGTTGTGGAACCGCTCGGGGCGCACTTTCTCGCGTCGTCTAGTCCAGATGCGTTCGGAAGTGCTCTGTCGTTTATTTCGGCAATCGGGGGTGTAGATTTTTTTGGAGCGTCTTTCAAACCATTGGCATTGATAGTGAGGGAGAACAACGAATTTGAGGTGGTGACGGCGGGCGGTGCTCGAATATTCTTCACTCTCGACCAGGATATTCAACGATCCATCGAATCCTTTCGGCGCGTGGTGGTTTCTGAACGTCTGACCGATGTGCCGATAGAGTATATTGACCTCCGTTATGGTAACAAAGTGTATTACAAAAAACGGTAGTCGCGGTATACTAGTAGGGTGAACGCATTGATTCTTTTGTGGCAGTATGTGCAGTGGCATTACTCCCGAGCATTTGCAGAAATGTTTCGGCTCATCGGCCGCATGTATTGGTTTGAGTGGCACTTTTTCTCTGTTGGTATCTTGCTGAGAAGTTTTTTTCAACCGTGGAAGCGTCTGGGTGAGGAAAAGGGCGAGAAATTTAAGCTAGAGCAATGGCTACAGGCGACGGTGATCAATACCATGATGCGGCTGATCGGTATATCGCTGCGAGCGGTGATTTTGGCATTTTCACTGATGGTATTTGCCGTGACGACACTGGTGGTTGCGTTGTTTGTGTCAATGTGGTGCTTGTTGCCGATCATTATCCTTGCTTTGTTGGTGAGAGGGGTTCAGTTTGTGATGCAATAACATGAATACTTCCCAGATCGAAAAAAAGATTCAGCCATTTTTGCCGGCCTTAGCGCTGGATGCTTTGGTGGGGTCGCCGCGCCGTCGGACGGCGCGGCAGCTCTGCGCGACGGTGTTTATGGTGTTGTTGGTGGTGGTATTGGCTGGAAAGGGTGGCAACCTTGCGCTCGGGCTCTTCTGTATTTCTTTTGCGATTGTTTTGAAGGTGTACGCAGTTGAGTTTTTCTTTAATTCATACGCACACAGCCGCAGTACAGACTGCTCGTACATGTTGGCGTCGATGTTGTATCGCTGTACCACACTACATCCGACCGCCGTATTTATTTTGTCACCGTTTGGTCGATGGACGCTGAATCGCTGTGGGATCAATCGTCTCTCTGCACAGGCATTTTTGTCACAAATGACACACTCAGCACAGTCATTGGAGCTTGATCTCTCTGAGGTGCGGACGTTTGCGCAGTTTGTCGAGGAGTTGCTTCATGTGGATGCGGCTTTTGCACAATTTTTGCGAGAATCTGGGGTAGAGAAGAGTGCTTGTATCGGTGCGGCAGAGTGGTGCGAGATTCGTGAGAAAGCACGCATCGCTCAAGCGCGCTGGTGGAGCCATGAGAGTCTCGCGCGGATTCCAGGTTTGGCGAAGGATTGGGCGTATGGCAAGACGTATCATCTGGATCGATTTGGTCGTGATGTCATCGCTGAGGCGCGCCAACATTCAGCACTGTCTTCGCCGGCGGCCTCGGCGTTGAGTCTGAATCCCGACTCATCTTTCCGTCGAGTCGAAATGTTGGCTGTTGAAAAAGTATTGGTGCGAGATTCAAATAGCAATGTTTTGCTTGTTGGTGACAAAGCCAATGGTGTGATGGATGTGTTGCATGGTTTGGCACGAATGATCGAACTCGGTACCGCGTATCCGGAACTCGAACATAAGCGACTGATTCGATTGGATACTCCATCAATCATGGCTTATGCAAAGGATCGAGGGTCTTGTGAGGCCTTGCTCGTGTCGATTTTTAATGAGGTGGTCAAAGCTGGTAATGTGATCGTGGTGATTGATGAATTTGCTCTGTTTGTCCGTGATGCCGCCGCCCTCGGAATTGAGGTTCAGTCACTCCTTGCACCGTATCTGTCCTCGGGCGGCGCTCAGCTCATCACAGTAAGTGATGTTCATGCGTTCCATCAGACACTCGAGCCAAAATTCGAGCTCATGCGCTTCTTCGAAAAGATTTTGCTCGCTCCGATTGACTCTCGAGTCCTCGTCGAGCTATTGGAGTCGGAAATCGAGCGGGTGGAGCGTCGCAACGGCGTCTTCTTTACTTTCCCAGCCCTTAAAGAAGTGGTGGAAAGTGCTGAGCGATACTTTTCACAGGGTTCGAGTATCGACAAAGCTCACGACCTCATCGCCGAAATCGCCCCTTTTGTCCGTGGTCAAAAACGTACTATGGTCGAGCGGGCCGATGTGCTGAGTGTGGTGAGTACTAAGACAGGTATTCCGCTCGGAGAGGCGAGTGCTGGAGAAAAGGATGTGTTGTTGAAGCTCGAAAGCATTTTGCATCAGCGGATTATCGGACAGGAACCTGGTATTCAGGTGATCAGCAATGCGATGCGTCGTGCACGGTCGGGGGTGAACAATCCAAAGCGCCCGATGGGTTCCTTCCTCTTTCTCGGACCGACTGGTGTGGGGAAGACGGAAACGACGAAGGCGCTCGCGGAGGTCTTTTTCGGTAGCGAAGAGCGGATTATCCGTTTTGACATGTCGGAATACCGTACCCCCGATGCTCTGGCGCGATTGATCGGTTCGGCAAGTGACGGCACACCTGGCCTGTTGGCTTCGCAGCTCCGTGATCGGCAGTATGGGGTACTCCTTTTGGATGAATTCGAAAAGACGAATCCCGCAGTGCACGATCTATTTTTGCAGATCTTGGATGAAGGCTTCTTTACCGATATGAGTGGCGAGCGCGTAAACGCGCGAAACGTCATCATTATCGCAACTTCCAATGCCGGTAGCGATGTGATCTGGAAAATGCTTGCTGACGGTGCGGCTGTGGGCGGGACGATTGCGGATAAAAAATCGGAGATTGTTGACTCAATAGTCGAGAGGGCGATATTCAAGCCAGAATTGCTGAATCGTTTTGATGATGTGGTGCTCTTTCAGCCGCTGTCGACTAGCGATATGGAGAAAGTGGGGAGATTGATGTTGGTAAAATTGAACAAGCGACTCGATGAAAAGGGGGTGACTGTCGAAATCACTGATGAATTGGTGGCGTATTTGGTGAAAGAGGGTGGTGATCAGAAGTTTGGTGCCCGTGCGATGAATCGGGTCATTCAGGAAAAAGTGGAGCAGGTGGTGGCGAAGGCAATTTTGAAAGGAGAGGCAAAACCTGGTACAGTGCTGCGTATTCGACCGGAAGAGTTGTAGTGCTAGGTTGGTGGAGAAGGGTTTTGATGATACGCATGAATATCCAGAGTATATTTGAGTCTATTGTTCGTATGTTTTCTCCGCAGGTGCCGCGGGGTGATTTGTGGTATCGATTGAAGCAGGCGAAGCGGATGTCAGGCGAGGCAGCTTCTCGTGGAGGGGTGTCGGAGCCGCTCTTTGTGTTGGCGCCGATGGCGGATGTGACGGATGCGGCATTTCGGCGGGTGATTGCGAAGTATAGTCGAATGGGCGCGCGAGCGCAGGGAGCGCCAAACGAAGGCGTGGCCGGTGGTCCGGACGCGATGTGGACGGAGTTTGTGTCCGCCGACGGGCTCGCTCGCGCGCCCAAAATCGGCCGCGACAAACTTTTGCGCGACCTTGTGTACAGTGAGACGGAGCGGCCGATCATTGCACAATTTTTCACCTCAACCCCCGCTCATATGGAACAGGCAGCTGCCCTCGCGGTTGAATTGGGTTTTGATGGAATCGATATCAACATGGGTTGCCCAGATAAAAGTATTGAAAAGCAGGGCGCCGGTGCGGCGATGATCAAAAGCCCGCGCAGGGCACGGCAGGTACTGCGAGCCGCGATTCGGGGCGCTGCGCGGGCCGCTCAAAAGCTTGGTAAGCCCGTTCCTGCCGTTTCAGTAAAGACACGGATTGGCTATGGGAAAAATGAGCTGGCTACCTGGCTCCCAGCTTTGCTTGCGGAACGTCCGGCACTTATCACTGTCCATGCTCGCAATCGCAAAGAGCTCTCTTTGGTACCGGCCCGCTGGGAGCATGTCCGTGAGGCTGTAGAAATCCGCGATCGGCTTCAGGCACATCTGCCAGAAGCGGAGCGAACGCTGATTTTTGGCAATGGTGATGCAAAGGATCTCGCCGATGCTCGCGAAAAAGCCGCCGCCAGTGGTGCCGACGGTGTGATGCTCGGCCGGGCTATTTTTGGCAATCCGTGGCTATTTGACAAGAGCTCGATGATGCATATTGGTTCTGACAGGGCTGTGCACGGGGTTGATCATTTTTATAATAAAGCACAGATCACAGATCGCTTGCATGTGATGGTAGAGCATACAGAATTGTTCGAAACATTGCTGGGCGACTTGAAAAACTTTTCCATCATGAAAAAACATTACAAAGCGTATGTACATGGTTGGGAGGGGGCAAAAGAATTGCGGGCTCTGTTGATGCAAACCAATTCTGCAGGTGAGGTGAAGGGGGTTGTGGATACCTATTTGCGCTCACATATAAAATAGGTATACAATATACAGCGGTTGAGGTCAGTCACCTCTTTCGATTGAGCACGACCAGCTCATAGACAAAATCGAAAGATACAAAGTGGAAGGAAACCAACAGTGCGAAAAGAAAACGGTGATCGCAACGGGAATCGGGGCCTCGCTATGCCACCAGATGGCAAAGCGGCCTGTGATTCGGTCTTCCCTGGTCTCACTTGTGGCGCCGCTGGTGGGCGCTGAAAGGAGGTGGTCTTCCATCTCGAGGGCGGCCAGGCTTGAAGCTGGTTTGGCGTAATGGCCAACACTCGGGTGAGTGTGTCCTCGTCACTTTTGGTGCTGGTGACATGGTGTCGCACGGACTGGCTGCCGTGCGAGGAGTTGGTGGTCCGGCTGGCGAATGCACGCGCCAGCCGGACTTTTCTTTTTTATACAGTCTCGTCTCGGCAAAAGATGTAGAGAAAAAAGTAAATAAAGATACAAAGAAAAAACCGCAGACGGGGCGCAAAGCGCGCCGTCTGCGGTGTGTCGATCTAATGAGCCGGATTTACGGTGTGCGAACCATGGTGGTCGTTGTTGGTGAGGTGCCTGGCAGGCCATATCCGTTGGTCCAGTCAAAGCTCGTCCCAGGTTTTACTGGTCCGTGCGTGTCGGGAGACCAAAGAATATTCTTTGAATCACTGTAACGATCCAAGAAAAGGGCATCGTCCAGGCTGGCATCGATGGTTGGTCCTTGGGGCCAGTAACTATCGCCCAGGAGTCGTGCGTAAATCACCGTTGCAGTCGTGACATTGTATACCAATCCACGAAGCTCGAAGTAGCGAGTCTGATCTGCAGGGATGACGATGGCTGTGGGAGACCCGTCGGGTGTCTGAGCCATCGCTTCAACGATTCCAGTGAAGAAGTTGGTGGCAGAAACTTTTCCACCAATACCAACACCATTTACTGGTGATGAGTAGTTTGGATCCTCGTAGGCATACAAGTTTATATTTCCGACTGAAGCATTCTGTGCTTCAACGAAGATCGAGAGCTTGTAAATGCTTACACTACCAAGTGGCGAGGCGCTTATCTTGAATCTCAGCAGGCGTCCGTCGGCAACCCCTGTTGAAGCAAGTGTGTCGCCAGCGAATACAGGATGTGATCTGAAGATACGCACCCCGGTTGCTTCAGTCGAACCTGTTGCATTGATTGTTTCTCCAGATTCGACTCCTGTTCCGGTTGTCCGTTGCAGGTTTGAATCATCGTAGTCGATGGCCACGAGATGACCTGATGCGCCGACTCCAACTGGCGGGAGGTATTCGAAGCTGGCACGAATCACGAGCTCTTTCTCAACATTTTTGTCGATGAAGATAGGAGCATTGAACGTGCTGACTGCGTATACATTGCCTCCAACAAAGCTGGCAGTGCCCACTTGTATGCTGCCGTCCCAGATGGTCACTCCTACCACATCGTTTGCAGCACCTGATGTGAGCCGAAGACCAATACGCTGCAGGTTTACTGCCTCGTAGTTGGTTCGAACACGATAGGTGCCGATCATTACATTGGTCGTTCCTGCTGCCACTACTTGATAGCGAGGGCTGCTCGGACTCGTAGAGATGACGAGTTTGCCCGGCCACTCACTAACGGCTTTGTAGAACTTTTGAGATACGCCTGTCGGCATGTCCCAGAGGTCAAATTGTCCGTTGGCTCCAAAAGTGAGTGAGGTGCGCTTTATCCAATTGGTCAAGTCCGTTGATGTATACATCGAGAACGGATGAAATGGCTGACCTTTCACCTGATAGATGACGGACTGGCCGCCGATTTGAGGCTCGAACGAGCTGAAGCGCAGACTACTATCACGGCTACCATAGATGATTGTGGTCGAGCTAGTGGTTTCAGTGACAGTGTCGGCGTTGCGACCACTCGTGATACCAGTAGCTATTGTGCCTGTGCCAACTTGCCAGTGATAGGCGCCTGTTGCGGTAGTAGAAACGTATCCCTTCAAGACAAGCGTCTTCGTCGTGCCTTTCGGAATGATGAAGTGATTGTCGAGGGTGATGGTATTCGTGCCGGCGGCGACTGGATTTAGTGTGTTGACTCCGGTATTCAGGGCAGTCGAGCCGTCGAAGAGACGGAGATTGCCCAAGCTGGACGGTGCCGCGCCGTTGGTGGTCAAGAACACGAGCGGCAAGGCATCCACTAGGATGTCCTCTTCTGCCGATGCCGCGAGGGCGATGGTCAGAAAGGTGCCCTGCAGGGAGCCAGGAACAAGGACTTGATGTTGTGGTCCCGTGTTGGCGATCGTTAGTGATGCACCGGTCGCCGTAGTCGCACAGAGCGAGTAGTAGAGACAGGTGAGAATCACTGCGATGTTCGAGATGGTTGTCTTCATTCGTTACTTTCGGTTTTGTGGTTGGGAGGCTTCTTGCAAATGCGAAACAGTCGCATTTGTGGACGCTTTGAGCGGTCATTGAGTTGTCAAAAAGCCAAGGTGTGCTGGGGCGTATTATATCACATATCACGTGAAAAATCAATACCATACGCTATGGCTCTATACAAGCCTCTTTTTCTGCTATACTTCCTCTCATGAAAGGCGAGGAAAAGAGCAAGAAAACGGCTGGTGGTGCGAGGGTGGGCAGGACCGCCACTGCTGATGCCGCTGGGATGATGCGCACAGCCTCACATAGCGCACTGTACCGCAAATACCGTCCCGCAACCTTTGCCGACGTGCTCGGCCAGGAGCAAGTGGTGAAGGCGCTTGAGGGGGCGATTGGCGCGGGCAAGGTCGGTTCAAACGCCCCTCGCCCACACATCGCCCATGCGTACCTTTTCTCCGGCTCGCGTGGTACCGGCAAGACTTCGGTAGCGCGTATTTTTGCTCAGGCCATTGGCACATCGGCCAATGATCTCTATGAGATTGACGCCGCATCAAACCGCGGC
>Ga0172372_10004583_pt1 | contig 19564 bp, 12 predicted proteins | sample LakKiv5m_2_FD_114544 | JGI IMG/M metagenome (GOLD analysis project Ga0172372, IMG submission 114544) | Freshwater microbial communities from Kabuno Bay, South-Kivu, Congo - kab_092012_9.5m | ecosystem: Environmental > Aquatic > Freshwater > Lake | place: Democratic Republic of the Congo...
CGTCAGCGCGGTGCACAGCAGTACGAGCGCGCGCAGGTTCATGCTTGCGCTCCATGGGCGACGGCCTCGGAGGCAGGCTCAAGCGATGTTCGCCGTACCGCACCGCGACCGACGATCGCCACGAAGAAGACCGGCGTCAGCAGCAGGCCGAACGCGGTGACGCCAAGCATGCCGGAGAACACGGCGATGCCCATGGCCTGGCGCATTTCCGAACCCGCGCCGCTCGCGATCACCAGCGGAACCACGCCCATGATGAAGGCCATCGAGGTCATCAGGATCGGTCGCAGGCGAAGCCGGCACGCGGTCACCGCGGCCTCGATGACCGAAGCGCCGGACTGCATCTCCTCCCGTGCGAATTCCACGATCAGAATGGCGTTCTTGCAGGCCAGCCCGACGAGCACCACGAAACCGATCTGCGTGAAGATGTTGTTGTCGGATCCGACGAACCAGACACCGAGCATCGCGCTGAGCAGGCACATCGGCACGATCAGGATCACCACCAGCGGCAAGGTCCAGCTCTCGTATTGCGCGGCCAGGATCAGGAAGACCAGCAGCACGCAGAGCGGAAAGATCAGCAGTGCGGTGTTGCCGGCGAGCTTTTCCTGATAACTGAGATCGGTCCATTCGAAGCCCATGCCGGGCGGCAGCACTTCGGCCGCGACTCGTTCGGCTGCCGCGTTCGCCTGTGCGGAACTGACGCCAGGCGCTCCCTGGCCATTGACGTCCGCGGCCAGGAAGACGTTGTAGTGCGATACCCGATTGGGGCCGCGGCTGGGCAGCATCTGCAGCAACGAGCCCAGCGGCACCATGTCGCCGGCCGCGTTGCGCGTCTTGAGGTTCTGCACTTGCTCGGCTTGCGCGCGGAATGGAGCATCGGCCTGCGCATAGACGCGGAAGGTGCGGCCGAAGCGATTGAAGTCGTTGACGTAGTAGGAGCCCAGATAGACCTGCAGCGCTTCGAAGATATCGGTCAGCGCGACGCCTTGCTGCCTGGCCTTGATGCGATCGACGTCGGCGTACAGCTGAGGCACGTTGACCTCGTAGTTGCTGTAGGTCGCGTAGGGGTTGATCTCGGGTTGCTGTCTCAGGCGACCGACGAATTCCTGGGTGACGCGATAAAGCTCTTCGTAACCGAGCGCGGCGCGGTCCTGGACGAACAGCTTGAATCCACCGGTGGTTCCGAGTCCGGACACCGGCGGAGGCGGAACCGCGGCGATGAAGGCGTCCGACAGCCCGGCGAAGCGCGCATTGAGCGCGGCCGCGATGGCTTTGCCCGAGCGCGCCGCATCCTGGCGATGCTCGAAAGGCTCGAGGTTGACGAACATCACCGCCGAGTTCGAACTGTTGGTGAAACCGTTGATCGAAAGCCCCGGCAAGCCGATGGCATGGTTGACTCCCGGTATCTCCAGCGCGATGGCCGACATCTCGCGCACCACGGCTTCGGTTCTGTCGAGCGACGCGGCATTCGGCAGCTGCGCGAAGGCGATCAGGTACTGTTTGTCCTGCATCGGAACGAATCCGCCCGGCACGATGCGAAACAGCGCCCAGGTCGTCGCCAGCAGTACCACGAAGGCGCCGATCACGAGCCGTCGATGTGCCGTCAGCACGCGCACGAGTCGTCCGTAAGCGCCCGACCCACGATCGAAGCCTCGGTTGAAACCGCCGAAGAATCGCCCGAGAGCGGCGTCGATCAGGCGCTGCAGCCGATCGGGCTTCGCATGGCGCGGACGCAGCAGCAGCGCGGCCAGCGCGGGCGAAAGCGTCAGCGAGTTGATCGTCGACAGGACGGTGCTGGCCGCGATGGTGACCGCGAACTGGCGGTAGAACTGGCCGGTGATGCCGCTGACGAAGGCAACCGGAATGAACACCGCGCAGAGCACCAGCATGATCGAGACGATCGGACGCGTCACTTCATGCATCGCCGCGTGCGCGGCGGCGACGGCGGACAGGCCCTCTTCCATTTTGCGTTCGATGTTTTCGACGACCACGATCGCATCGTCGACGACGATGCCGGTGGCGAGCACGAGGCCGAACAGGGTGAGCGCGTTGATCGTGAAGCCCAGCAGGGCGAGAACCGCGAGCGTGCCGACGATGGCGACGGGAACTGCAACGAGCGGAATCACGCTCGCTCGCCAGGTCTGCAGGAACAGCAGCACGACGATGACGACGAGCACGACCGCCTCGATCAGCGTGTGGACCACCGATTCGATCGAACTGCGGACGAAGATCGTCGGGTCATACGGAATGTCGTAGCTCAGGCCCTGCGGAAAATCCCTGGCGAGCTCGGCCATCGTGTCGCGGATGCTTTGCGACAGCTCGATGACGTTGGCTCCGGGCAGCTGGAATACGAGCAGGCCGATGGCGGGCTTGCCGTCGAGCATGCTGCGCAGCGAGTAGGTCTCCGGCCCGAGATCGATGCGCGCGATGTCTCGCAGATAGACCGAATCTCCATTGGCGCCGGTCTTGATCACGATGGCGCCGAACTGCGCTTCCGACTCGAGCCTTCCCTGTGTGTTGACGGTGTATTCGAACTCGGTGCCCGGCACCGCCGGCTGTCCTCCGACCACGCCGGCTGCCACCTGCACGTTCTGCTCGCGCACCGCTGCGAGCACCTCGCTGACGGTGAGATTGCGCGAGGCGAGCTTGCCCGGATCGAGCCAGAGCCGCATCGCGTAGTCGCCGGCACCGACGATGCGGACTTCGCCCATGCCCGGGAGGCGGGCGAGCACGTCGGTGACGCGAATGCGCGCGAAGTTGCGCAGATAAAGCGAGTCGTAGCGACCGTCGGGCGCGGTCAGGAACAACACCATGGTCAGGTCGGGCGAGCGCTTCTGCGTAGTCACGCCGAGCGAGCGCACGACGTCCGGCAATCGCGGAAGGGCCTGCGAAACCCGGTTCTGCACCTGCACCTGGGCGGCGTCGAGATCGGTGCCGAGCGCGAAGGTGATGGTGATCACGTAGCTGCCGTCGGCGACCGCCTGCGAGTCCATGTAGAGCATGTTTTCGACGCCGTTGATCTCCTGTTCGAGCGGCGAGATCACGGTTTCGCCGACGGTTTTGGCGGAAGCGCCCGGAAAGCTGCCGCTGACCACCACCGTCGGCGGCGCGATCTGCGGATATTCCGAAACCGGCAGCTGGGGCAGGGCGACGAGCCCGGCGATGGTGATGACGATGGCGAGCACCGTGGCGAAGATCGGGCGGTCGATGAAGAACGAGGGCGACAGGGTCGACATGCGGGTTCTCCTAGCGGGCGACGGTCTGCGATGCCGCGGTGGCAGGCTTCACGGTGACCTGCGCACCGGGCCGGACCCGATGCAGTCCGCTCACCACCACTTGCTCGCCGACGGCCAGCCCCTCTTTCACGACGCGCATGCCGTCGATCAGACGGCCCGGCTTGATGCCGCGATATGCGACGACGCCATCCTGTCCGACGACGAAGACGAAGCTCTGGCTCTGGTCCGTGCCGATGGCCCGCTCGTCGATGAGCGGCGCGACGTACTCCTCGCTCGCGAGCATGCGCAACCGGGCGAACATGCCGGGGCGCAGCAGATCGCTGTGGTTATCGAACACCGCGCGGGCCCGTATCGTTCCGGTCTGCGCGTTGATGCGGTTGTCGACGAAGTCGAGACGACCTCGATGCGGAAAGCCCTGTTCGTCCGCAAGGCCGAGTTCGACGGTGTTGGTCAGGGCCCGATCGGTCGGCCACTTGCCTTCGAGCAACAGCCGCGAGTAGCCCAGATACGAATGCTGTCGCCTTCGAAGTACAGATAGATCGGGTCGTTCGAGACCACCGTGGTGAGCAGCGTGCCACCGTTCGGGCCGCCACCGACGAGATTGCCGCGCGTGACTTCGGCGCGGCTCACGCGGCCGTCGATCGGGCTCACCACGCGCGTGAACTCGAGATTCAGCGCAGCGGCATCCACGGCGGCCTGGGCCGCCGCGACATTGGCTTCGGCCTGCGCCAGCGCGCTGGCGCGCTGATCGAGTTCCTCGCGCGACACCGCGCCGCTGTCCTGCATCTTCTGCACGCGCTGATACTCGATCCGTCCGAGATCGCGCATCGTGCGCGATCGCGTGAGTTCGGCGACGGCCTGATCGTGCTGTGCCTTGTAGGGACGCGCATCGATCTGGAACAGCAGATCGCCTTTGCCGACCTTGTGTCCCGCGGTGAAGCCGACGTGGTCGATATAGCCGGAAACCCGCGGACGGATTTCGACGACATCGACCGCCTCGAGCCGGCCGGTGTATTCGTCCCAGTTCTGCACTTTTTTCTCGGCGACCGGCATCACCGTGACTTCGGGCGGGGCCGGCGGGCTGGGAGGAGCCGTGGGCCCGCAGCCGGATAAGAGCAACATGATCAGTGCCCACAGCAACAGCGAATCGCCACGGCGGCGAATCGGAACGGGGTTCGGAATGTTCTGCTGCATGACACTCTCCACACGGTCGGTGAGCGAACTATCCGGCGCGCGATGCGCTGGGCGCTTGTGCGTGGTTGCCGAGGCTTGAACGTCCGTGCTCGTGCGTTCCGTGGCCTCTCGGCTCCAAGAAAAAGGGGCGCCCGCAGGCGCCCCCAATGTCGGCCTGAGGAGGACTCAGCCGACGCTGCCCGTGGGTGCTGCGAGATAAGCACTGTGCCTGCGCCGTTGCGAGCGAATCTGCAGCGTGACGCCGCTGGCGAAGGCCAGCAGCAGCAAGCCGTACAGCGGTTGCAGCGCGGGTGATTCCGGGCTCGACACCAGCGGGGCGGATACCGGAAGGCGAGTCAGGGTTTCGGTGACCGCCGAGATCGACAGCAGCAGCACCGTGAACGACAAGGCGAAGGTCGAAACGTAGATCGAGCGCTGACCGAACAGCCGGCTGCGGTTCGCGATCGCCGCGACGAGCAGCGTCGACAGCACCAGGACGCTCAGCCCATGCGGCGGCGTGAGGGTGCCATGTCGAAAGATGAACAAGCCGGTGACGCTGGTCGCGATCAGCGACACCAGATAAATCCGTCCCGAAACACTCGCGGGCTCGATCCCCCTGTGACGGATCAGTGATACGGCGGCCGAGATCACGGCGACGAGACTCAAGGCGGTGTGAAAGATGCCGAAAGGTGTCAGGTTCATTTCGAAACTCCGGATAGCGAAGGGTGGTGAGCGCAAGGTTGTGATCGTCGGGAGCATCATCGCGATCGCGCGGATGTTTCGATTGAACGTGCGTGCCGCCGCCTTGCTCGTTCGTGCTCAGGCCTGCATCGCCCAGCCGCCCACCGCCATGGCGGCCTGCCGCAAGGCTTCGGAACGGGTCGGATGCGGATGCGTAGTCAGTGCGACATCGCTCGCGGTCCCTGCGTACTCCATCAGCAGGCAGTACTCCGAGACCAGCTCGCTCACGCACGGCCCGACCATGTGCACGCCGAGCACGCGATCGGTCTGCGTGTCCGCGAGCACTTTGACGAAGCCTTCGGTCTCGTGATTGATCTTCGCGCGGCTGTTCGCAGTGAACGGAAAGCGCCCCACCTTGTAGTCCACGCCGGCCGCCTTGAGCTGCTCTTCGGTGCGGCCCACGCTCGCGAGTTCGGGGTTGGTGTAGATGACGCTCGGAATCGCCCCGTAGTTCACCGCACCACCGCCACCCGCGATCAGCTCGATGCAGGCGATCGCCTCTTCCTCGGCTTTGTGCGCCAGCATCGGGCCGCTGGTGATGTCGCCGATCGCCCAGACATTCGGCACCGCCGTCCGGTGATGCTGCTGCTCGATGCGTCCGCGCGCATCGGTCGCGAGGCCGATCGAGTCGAGCCCGAGGTTCTCGGTGAACGCGCGCCTGCCGACCGCGACGAGCACGACGTCGGCCTCGAGCGTCTCGCCAGGCTCGCCGCTGGCCGTGGCCAGCTCGAGCCTCACCCCATCGGCCTCGACGCTGGCTTTTCGCACCTGGCTGGCGAGCTTGAACGCGATGCCTTGTCGTTCCAGCGATCGTTGCAGCGTGCGGGCGGTTTCGGCGTCGCTGCCCGCTGCGATCTGCGTGCCGAACTCGACGATGGTGACCTCGCTGCCGAGTCGCTTCCAGACCGAGCCGAGTTCCAGGCCGATGACGCCCGCGCCGATCACCACGAGCCGCGAAGGCACGCTCGCCAGCGAGAGCGCGCCGGTCGAATCGACGATGCGCCGCTGGTCGATCTCGATGCCCGGCAGGCTCTGCGGGCGCGAGCCCGTGGCGATGACGATGTGGCGTGTTTCGAGCATGGTCTGTTCGCCGGCATCGTCGCGTACGACGACGCGGCCCGGTCCGTCGATGCGTCCCCAGCCGCGTATCCATTCCGCCTTGTACTTGCGGAACAGGAACTCGATGCCACGCGTGAGCGCGCCGACGCTGTCATCTTTCTGCCGCATCATCTGCGCCAGATCCAGTTGCGGCGTGCCGATGATGCCGAGCCTGGCGAACTCGGGGCCGGTGGCGGCCGCGTAAAGCTCAGAGGCGTGCAGCAAGGCCTTGGACGGCATGCAGCCGACGTTGAGGCAGGTGCCTCCGAGCGTGGAGGCGCCCTCGATACAGGCGACCTTGAGCCCGAGCTGCCCGGCCCGTATGGCGGCGTTGTAGCCGCCGGGGCCGCCTCCGATGATGATCACGTCGTATTGCGTCATAGCGCTCTCGGTTGTGGTGGAACGAACCGGAGCAGCATCGATCGTCATGAAGCCGGGGTATTGAAGCTTCATGCGCTTCATGCGCTTCGTACGATTGTCCAAGCCAGGGGGCTTGGCTTGTGGTATTTGCTGGGCGGGGAACTATTGGGGGCGTCATGAACAGGGAACGGGGCCGGTACTCACGGCACTCACGAGGTGTGATCGCGGGCCTTGCCTGGCTCGCAACGTCACAGGCGGGCGCGCAGGAGGCGGTGGTCGAATTGCCGCCGATCCTGGTCACCGCGCAGAAAGTCACCGAGTCCGAGCAGCAGGTGCCGGCCGCGATGACGGTGGTCGGTTCCGACGAGCTCGCATTGCGCGGCATCCACGACTTTTCGGAGCTTTCGCAGTACACGCCGGGCTTCTGGGTCAACGCGGAATCGCCCAACAACCCGGTCTTCACGATCCGCGGGCTCAATGCCAACAGCCCGGATTCGTTCGCCGAGGCGCGCGTCTCGGTGTATCAGGACGGCGTCTCGATCTCGAAGCTGCCGGGCTCCTTCCTGGAGCTCTACGACCTCGAACGGGTGGAGGTGGTCAAGGGCCCGCAGCCGACCCTGTTCGGCCGCGACTCGCTGATCGGCGGCGTCAACATCGTCCAGCGCAAGGCCGATCGTTCGGCGTTCGACGCCTACCTGCGCGGCGGCGTCGGCAACTTCGATGCGAGAGAAGCCGAAGGCGCGATCAACCTGCCGCTGTCCGAGCGCTACGCCGTACGCCTCGCGGGGCGCAGCAGCCGTCGCAACGGCTACGTCGACAACGCGATCGGCCCCGACCTGGCCGGGCGCGACGTTGATGCGCTGCGTCTGTCGCTGAGCGCGAACCCGATCGACGCCTTGACCGCCGATCTGATCTTCAATCTCCAGCACGACGACACCACGGGCACCGCCTACAAATCCGGGACCTTCCTGCCGACCGACCCGCGCACTGGCGAAATCGTCGGCGACATCAGGCCGTGGAGCACCGCCGCCATTCGTGCACCCGACGATTTCCAGGGCGGCCGCGGCCTGGGCCTGGATCGCCGCATCGGCGACGCCACGGCCCTGCTGCATTACGAACTGTCCGCGCAGCTGTCGCTCGATTCCATCAGCGCCTTTCGAAAGTTCGATGCCGAGGAGGTCTACGACATCGACGGCATGAGTCTGAACTTCCTGACCGCCATGAACGATGCGGTCGGCGAGCAGACCAGCCAGGAACTGCGCCTGAACTTCGATGCCGATCGTCTGCGTGGTTTCGTCGGAGGCAACTACTTCCACGAAACCGGGCACCAGCGCATTCCGCTGCAGTTCGACGAACGACTCAGCGTGGCCACGGTGACCGGCATGATCGGCCGTGAGCCCGGCGTGCCGGCGCCCGAATCGGCCTTCGACAACGACGTCTTCGTCGGCGCGCTGCTGCAGGGCGTTTCGGCGGCGCTCAGCGGCGGGCAGCTCGCACTGAGCAGCGAGCAGGCACAGGCGATCGCGGGCAATCTGAGCCCGCGCTACGTGGAGCAGGGGACCAATTCGACGCGCATGTCCTCGTACGACCTGTTCGGCGACGTCACCTATGAATTGACCGAACGCTGGGATCTGACCGCCGGGCTGCGCTACACCTGGGAGCAGAAACGCTCGGGCTTCGCGTCGAGCACGGTGGGTGGACGCAATCTCTTTTCAACGCTCCGCTATGCGGCCGGACTGGCAGCCCAAGGACAGGCGGACGAGGCGCAGCGCATCGTGGATCTGCTGGCTGGGCCCGATGCGCGTTCGCTGCCCGATAGCGAGTTGCCGAATCTGGGCACGTCGTTCCAGCCCACGGTCGGCAATGGCGACACCGTCTACAGCACGCGGCATTACGACGGCTGGAGCGGCCGGCTCGCCGCACGTTATGAGCTCGACGAACTCGGCAGCGTTTACGCGACTTACGGACGTGGCCGCCGTCCACCCGTGCTCGTCGCCGCATCGCCGACCACGCCCTACGGCGCGCCGCGCTTCACTCCGGTACCGGCCGAAACGGTCAACAGCTACGAACTCGGCTTCAAGACCCTGGCGCTCAAGCAGACGCTGCGCTACGACGCCGCCGTCTACTGGTACGACTATCACAACTTCCAGACCGTCGAGCAGCAGGGCACGATCTTCGTCACCACCAACGCGGGCAAAGCCCAGTCCTACGGTTTGGAACAGCAGCTCGAATGGCTGGCGACGGCCGACCTGAGCCTGACCGCGGCTTATGCCTACAACCACGCGCGTTTCGACGGCGGCATCTACGACGGCAATCACTTCAAGCTCGCGCCCGATCACTCGTACTCGCTGACGGCAAGCTGGCGCCTGCCGCTGCTGCAAGGCGATCTGCTGGTGTGCCCGAGTTACAGCTGGCATTCGAAGATCTACTTCGACGACAACAACGATGAAGCGGCATTGCAGCAGGGTTTCCTGAGACCCGACAACCAGCAGGACGAAGTGCAGAAAGCCTATGGCATCGCCAACCTTCGCCTGTTCTGGAGCCGCGCGACGTCGGCGTACCGGCTCGAAGCCTTCGTGAGCAACCTCACCGACGAGCGCTACCTCGTCGATGCGGGCAATACCGGCGATGGCTTGGGCTATCCCACGTTCGTCGCGGGCCCGCCGCGCATGGGCGGCATCGCGGTGCGATACGAGTTCGGCGCCGGCTCAGCCGGAACGAGCCGTTGAAGCGCCCGCATCGAGGGCCTGAAGCTGCTCGCGAATGTGCTGATGTGCCCGAGCGGTCAGCGGATAGCGTGCGATCAGCGCCGCGCAGATCATGCCGAGCATCGCGGGCGCCCAGATCATCATTTGAGTGAGCCGGTCGAGCTGCTCCGGCGTGGACTGTGGATCGGCTCCATCGAAGCCGGTCCAGCCCAATGCCATCAGTGCGAGCGCAGGGCCGAGCGCGCCGCCGATCTTGTTCGATGCGGCGAACAGGGCCGACAGCAGCGAGGTGTGATCGACGCCCGTGCGCAGGCGCTCCTCGTCGCCCGCGTCGGCCATCATCGCGCGCAGCAGCAGAGGACCGGCGGACAAGGTGGTGCCCTTGGCGAGCAGGAAGGCGCCGTAAGCCCACGCGTTGCTTGCCGGCAGCCAGTCGATCAAAGGCAGCGTCGCCGCATAGACGAAGAACGCGGTGAAGGCGGTGCGATGCTTGCCGATGCGCGTGGCGATGGAACTCCACACCGCGGTGCCGAGCAGGGCGCCCGCGTTGCTGAGCATCAGAAAGATGCCGACGACCGGCAGGTCGAGCCCTTTGACGCGCTGGAAGTAGAAGAAATACAGCGGTCCATGCGTCAGCACCGCCATGCCGATCAGCAGATCGGTCGCGAGCAGGCGGCCGATCGTGGGGCGAGTCAGCAGGTTCAGGTACGCCTTCAAGGAGATGCTTTGCCTGGGCGCAACCTGCTTGCTCTCGGGCACGCCGAGCAGTGCGACGGCGATGCCGGCCGCCAGCACCGTGATGATGCCGACCGCCATCCAGGCCAGCGTCTGCGCCATGTGCTGATAGGCGCCCGGCACGAACAGCGGCACGCAGACGCTCAGCAGCACACCCACCATGTTCGCGGCCTGCCACCAGCCGAAAATGCGGCAGCGATCGCGGTAGTCCGAAGACAGCGTCGCGCCCCAGGCGAGCTGGGCGAGATAGCACATTGAGTGGCCCGCATACGTGAGCAGCAGGCAGGCGATCAGGTAGACCGTGCCGACGCCCTGCGGAGGTATGAACAGCGCGAGCGTGCCCAGCGAAATCACCAGCAGGCCCGAAGCGAGCCAGGGCTTGAAGCGCCCGAAGCGGGTCGCGGTGCGATCCATCAGCGCGCCGACGATCGGATCGAAGCCGATGTCGAGCAGACGCACGATCAGCAGCGCGGTGCCGACCAGTGTCAGCGGCAAGCCGAGCGCGGTGTTGTAGTAGGCCGGAACGAAAATCAGCAGCGGCATGTTGAGGCCAGCCAATCCCACGCTCGGCGCGGCGTAGGCCGCCATGATTTTCCTGCGCATGCCGCTTTCCCCGATCCGGCGTCCCCGTCGGTCGAGTGTAGCCAAGTTCGTGCCGCAGACGATGCGCCTGAGCCTCGCTCAGGCTTCTGCGTCGTCGGCTGCGAGCAGGGCCTGCGAGCGCATCCAGGGCAAAGGTTCGGCCTCGCGGTCGCCAGGCTCGAACACCACGGCATCGACGACGCGCCGATGCACGAGATTCGCCGCCTGATCTAGCGTGGCCGCAGACGACAGCAGCAACGGGGCCGGAAAAGCCGCGCGATATGGGGCCAGCCGGCCGGCGAGATCGCCGGCATCGCAAGGGCGGGTAGGCGCTCCGCGCATGCGCAGATGCGCGTAGGCCAGATCGATGTCGAACAGTTCCTGCAGCGCGCGCCGGTAGAGGCCGAGCGGATCGGTATCCTGTGGGAAATCGGCGTCTGCTTCCGGGGCGAAGCGAACACCGACGCGATGCATGCCGAAACTGTCGGCAAGCTGCTGCACCGCTTCGAGCAGGAAGCAAAGCCGGTTTCTGATGCTGCCGCCATAGCAGTCGAGCCGCGTATTGATGCGGTTGTGCAGGAATTGATACGGAAGCTGTGGTTCGTCCGCGAGCAGCTCCACGCCATCGAATCCGATCGCCAGCGCCGCTCGCGCCGCCCGCGCGTAATCGCGCAGCAACGCGTCGATTCCGGCCTGATCGAGTTGCCGAAGCATTTGGCCGCTGACCATGACGCCCTGCGCCAACTGACGCAGCGGCGCCACGATGAGGCCTCCGCGGCGGTGTACGCGCGCCACCTGCCGTTCCCAGTGGGCGCGTACCTGGAAATCGTCGAGGAGTGGCCAGGGCGGATGGCCGCAGGTTCGCGGCGAGACCTCGAACGCGGGGCTGTAGAGCAGGCCGCCGTTGCTGATCCAGCGTTGCGGGCCGGCCTTGTCCGGCGAGTCGTTTGCCGCCGGGCGATCGTCCGGCCCCAGCACGATGCGGTGATCGAGATCGATCGCTCCGATGTTCAACGAGGACAGCAGCTTGCTCATGCGGACGAGGCGGTGCCGGCGGCGCGGAAGCTCGACGACAGCGGCATCGGGCGTGGACGTCGGCCGTCAGAACGCATTGCCGCGCTGCCAGGTACCCGGCGTGGCGCCGACGGTGCGGCGGAAGGTGCGAGTGAAATGCGCCTGGTCGGCGAAGCCGACGACCAATGCGATCTCGGACAGCGGCAGCGTGCGGGATAGCAGCATCTCCTTGGCTTTCGCGACGCGCATTTGCAGATGCCATTGATGCGGCGGCATACCGACGGAGGCGCGAAACGCCCGGCAGAAATGCGAACGCGACATGCCGATGCTGTCCGCCAGCGTCTGCAAGGCGATCTGCTGATCCAGCTGCGAGCGCATGAGGTCGGAAACGCGGCGCAGTTGCCAGGCCGCCAGTCCGCGATGCTGCACGGCTTCGTCGCCGTTGCCCGTGAGCTGGCTTAGCCGTGCGAGCAGCGGTGCGACCAGGCTGTTGCCGATGGAGGCTGTCTCATCGTGCAGCAGGTCGGCGACGAACAGTTCGGCCAGCCTTTGCAACGAGGCATCGAAGAACCCGGGGCGTGGGCGCAGCGACTCGCCGGCTGGAGCCCGGCCGTGCATCGAGTCCGGGAAGCTCAGAGTCAATAGCCGCAGGAATTGCATGCGCTGTGCGCAAAGGTGAGCCTGCTGGCCCGGCGCGATCAGGATCATGTTCTGCAGCGCTCCACGCGAATGCAGCGGAGCGAATCGCAGATCGTGGCGCAGTTGGACGTGATCGCCGACTTCTTCCAGGATCACCAGCAGGCGCAGGGGACGGTGTCCCAGGTCGAGTTCGATCGGACTGTCGGGGCGGTAGTCGACGAGTTCAACGCCGACTCCGCCGTAATCGCGTTGCCGGAACCCTGCGATGCGGATCGAGCGGCCTGGCAATGCCGCTTCGTTCATGCTGACAACCGGCATGCCGTCTGCTGCGGAGCGGGCGAGGCGAGGGCCCGGGTAGCGGGCCGCCCGGTGGGCGGTGGCGGCGAGTCGAAGCGGCTGTTCCATGTCCGTGATCCCTATTGCTTGGAAGGCGGGTTCAGCATGGAAGCGAGGCGCGCCCGGGCGTGAATAAAGAGTTGTTAAACCTTGTGAAACGCCGCGTTCACAGGGTTTGCGTAAAGGTGGAAAGCCAGCCTGGACAATGGCTTGGCATGAAAACTAAGCTGCGCTGGGGGATGCTGCGGACACTCGGGGATGAGGGAGCCAATCAAGGAATTTGCCGAAGGCTGGCGTTTTGGCCCGTATCGGCTGCTGCCCCAGCGCAAGCAGCTGCTGCTCGACGGCGCGCCGTGCCTGGTCGGCGATCGCGCTTTCGATCTGCTCGTCACGCTGGTCTCGCGCGGCGGCGAGGTCGTCACCAAGCGGGAGCTGATCCAGGCGGCCTGGCCCGGCATGGTCGTCGAGGAATCGAACCTGCGCGTTCAGATCGGCGCATTGCGCAAGCTGCTCGATCCGGCTGCGCCGGACCGCTACATCCGCAACGTCACCGGCCGGGGCTACTGCTTCGTCGCAGCGGCCTTCCCGTTGTCCCCGATCGACGAACCCGCATCGCCGTCGCCTTCGTCGAGGTTCACGCCGCATGCCGCCGAAGCGGCAGTGCCGGCGCGTGCGTCGCATCTTCCCTTGCTGCTGCAGCGGCTGATCGGGCGCGAGGGCTCGATGCGCCAGCTCGCCGACACGGTCGGGGCGCGGCGCTTGGTTTCGGTGGTCGGTCCCGGCGGCATCGGCAAGACCACGATCGCGCTCGGAGTCGCGCACGAGCTGGCCGGCTTGTTCGCAGATCAGATCTATCTGGTTCCGCTGGCTCCGCTCGGTGACGAGCAGCTGGTGGCGGCCACTTTCTGCTCCACGCTCGGCATTCCGGTGCTGGCCGACGATGCCTTGCCCCAGCTGATCGACCACCTGCGCACGCGTCGCCTGTTGCTGGTCCTCGACAATTGCGAGCATGTGGTCGATGCCGCGGCCGCCGTCGTCGAAGCGGTTCTCCGGAGCGCCCCGCAGGTTCACATCATGGCGACCAGCCGCGAGCCGCTGAGGGCCGAAGGCGAATGGGTTATTCGCTTGCCCGGGCTCGATGTCCCGCCCCAGCAGGAAGGGCTGACAGCGGCTGCCTTGAGGCGCTTCTCGTCCGTCGAGCTGTTCCTTGAACGTGCCCAGGCACACGCCGACACCTTGCAGCTCGCGGATGAGGACGCCTTGCACGTTGCCGAGATCTGCAGGCGCCTGGACGGCATTCCGCTCGCGATCGAGCTGGCCGCGGCGCGCGTCGATCAGCTGGGCCTTGCGGAATTGCAGGCGCGCCTCGACGATCGCTTCGCGGTGCTCACCAAAGGGCGGCGCACGGCCTTGCCACGGCACCAGACGCTGCGCGCCGCGCTGGACTGGAGCTTCGATCTGCTCGACGAGCGCCAGCGCAGCGTGTTGGTCGACCTCTCCGTGTTTCGCTCGCACTTCAGCGTGGAGGCCGCGGTGAGCGTGGTCGCGGGCCGCGGATTCTCGGCAGGCGAGGTTGCGGAGACGGTGCCGTCGCTGGCCGCCAAATCGCTGCTCGCGACATCGAGAGTGCAGGGGCAGGTCGTCTACCACCTGCTCGAGACCACACGGCTCTACGCCAGCGAGCAGCTCGCCCGTCACCCGATGCAGGACAAACTGCGCGAGCAGCATGCACGCCATCTGGTGCAGCAGTTCGGCTACGCCGAAGCGGAGTGGCCGTTGGAGCCGGCGGCGGATTGGCTGGCGCGCTACAGCGACCGCCTGGACGATCTGCGCGCGGCGTTGAGCTGGTGTCTCGGGTCCGGAGCACGCCATGCGCTCGGTCGGACCCTGCTCATCGCCTCTTCGGCCCTATGGGTGCGCCTGGCTCTGATGAAGGAGCTGCGCAGTCTCACCGAGACTGCCTTGCGTTGCGACTTGGCGCCGGCCGACTGGGATGCGAGCACCGAAATGCATCTCGAGAATCTGCTCGGCATGGCGGTCTGGCAGACGCGGCTGGACCCGGAGATGGGCGCCGCGTTCCGGCGCGCCCTGTCGATCGCCGAGCAGCTCGGCGACCACGAAGCGCAGGTCGACGCGCTACGTGGCATCTTCGTCGAGCGCTCGTCCATCGGGGACTACCAGGGCGCAGCGGACATCTGGCGGCGCATCGTCGCAATCCATGCCGAGACCCGGAATCCGATCCACGATCTGCTACGGCAGACGCTGCATGCGCTGACACTCCACTGGCTCGGCGATCAGGCGACGGCCTGGGCCTGCGCCGAATCGCTGCTCGATCATCCCGCTATCGACGCGCGGCGCGATCGCACCGGCACGATCTGCGGCCACGGAATCGCGGCGCGATGGGCGCATGCGCGCATCGCCTGGGTGGCGGGGTATCCGGATCGGGCAGTGGTGTCGACCCATGCGCTGCTCGACGCGGCCCAGCAACAGGACGATCCGAGCTCCTTGTTTCTCGCGCTGGCGGGCGGCGCGTGCCATGTCTCGGTATGGTCGGGCGATCGCGAGCTTTCGCAGCGTTGCCTCGATCTGTTGCGTCGATACTCTCGGCATTATCCGCTCGATTACTGGAACTCCTGGCTGCGCAGCTACGAGATGGCTCTCGACATCGACCCACTGAGTCACTCGACAGTGGGGAGCGAGTTCCCGATCGCGCAGATCGAATCCCAGTTCGGCCCTACGCAGCTCGAAAGCATTGCCACGATGAATCCCAAGCTCGTGGGGCCATGGATATCCAAGCGGGTGCGTGAAGCCCCGGGCATCTGGTGTGTCCCCGAGATCATGCGTGTCGAGGCCGAGCGCATGAGCGTGCAGGGCCTGGCCATGGAAGCGTTTGAGCGTTTGTCCCACGCCTTGGAACTATCGCAGCGGCAGTCGGCCCGAGCCTGGGAGCTGCGCATCGCGACAAGCCTGGCCCGGTGGCATCAGCGGCATGGCGAGGCACGAGCAGGCCTGCAAGCCTTGGAATCGGCCTATTCAAAATTTTCGGAAGGACATGCGCGCCCCGATGCGATTGCCGCTCGCCGTTTGCTGCAGTCGCTAAAGGGCGGCCTGTGAGGCATCCACTTTCGCGGCACTAGGCCGCAGACAGCGCTGTGATGACTTGCGTGGTACTAACCAGTTCATGCGCGAAGGTAGGCCCGTTGATCTCGTGCGCACTCTGCATCGCCCCGATGCTGGCTGCCGCGGTGGCATCGCGAACCAGCGTCACGTGATAACCGAGTTCGACCGCGTACTTTCCAGTGCTCTCGATGCAGGTGTTGGCGATCAGGCCGATCAGCACGACATGCGTGATGCCTTTCTGCTTGAGCAATGTATCGAGATTGGTATTGGCGAAACCACTGCTGCCCCAGTGTTCGGTGCAGACGAGATCGCCCGGTTGCGGAGCGAAGTCCGGATACCACTCGCCGCCCCAGCTGCCGGCTGCGAATACCTGGCGCTGGTAACCGCCGAGCATGTACGGATTGGGATGCTTCCATCCATCGAGATCGCCGGGCCGCCAGCGATGATGCGGCACGATGACGATCTGCATGCCCGCAGCGCGTACGGCCGTCGTGATCCTCTGCAAATTCTCATGTAAGCCCACCTGCTCGGCGATGGCAGAGATCATCGGCCACAGCTTGCCTTCGGGCGCGAGAAAATCGTTGTAGGGATCGATGAACAGCAGGGCCGTGCGGCGAGGATCTACAGCGTAGGTGGTCGTCACTGGCTCAGCTCCCATGGTGTATGGACTGAGCATCGCGACTACCTCTGGGCTGCGATTGATCTTTCGTCTCCGTTTTGAACGAAATTGCGTAGAACCCTTTGCATGCTGGTGTCCGCAGCTGCCTGGCATGCGCAATCTCGTTCAATCCGTTTCCCGTCAGCGTCACTAGTCTGCCGCCACTTGCAACCGAGCAGCACGACGTGTCGCGTTGCTTGCCTTTCGCTCCGAACCTTCATCGGGCCGCACGGAGCTGCACTGTCAATCTGTCACTCGGCTCGAACTCATTGGAGAAAAGCCATGCGTTATCGACTGTTGGGCCAGCACACGGGCCTGCGTGTATCCGAACTCGTGCTCGGCACGGGAGCGTTCGGAACGGGTTGGGGACACGGCGCCGAGATCGCCGAATCCCGCCGGATCCTTGATGCCTACGCCCAGGCCGGTGGAAACTTCATCGACACGGCCAATGGCTATCAGTTCGGCCAATCCGAAACTCAGCTTGGAGAGCTGCTGCAGGGAAGGCGAGACGAGTTCGTCATCGCGAGCAAATACACGCAGGGAGCGCTTCCGTCCGACGGGCTGCTCAAAACCGGCAACAGCCGCAGAGCGATGGTCACGGCGGTGGAGGAGAGCCTCAAGCGCTTGCGCACCGACCGCATCGATCTGTACTGGGCGCACTTCGCCGACGGCCTGACGCCCATCGATGAGATTCTGCGTGGCTTCGACGACCTGTCCCGAGCCGGCAAAATTCTATATGCGGGTTTGTCCGATTTTCCCGCGTGGCGAGTCGCACGAGCGTCCGCTATCGCGGAGCTGCGCGGGCTGCTGCCGGTCGCTGCATTGCAGATTGAACACAGCCTGGTCCAACGCAGCAGCGAACACGAACTGCTGCCGATGGGGCAGGCGCTCGGCCTGGGCATGGTGGCTTGGTCTCCACTGGGCGGCGGCGTGCTGACGGGAAAGTACCGCCGCGGAGAAGTGGGTCGCGCGCAGGGCTTCGGTGGCCGGGTGTTCCAGGCCGAGAGCACCGAGCAGCGCAGTCGCATCATCGACTGTTTGCTTTCGATGGCCGAGGAACTCGGCGTGACTTCGAGTCAGATCGCCATCTCCTGGGTCACGGCTCATGGAGCCTTGCCGATCATCGGCCCACGTACGTACGAGCAACTCATCGACAATCTCGGTGCGGCTCGACTGAGCTTGAGTTCGGCACAAATCGCTGCGCTCGATTCCATCAGTGCGATAGAACCCATTTTCCCACGGTCGATGATCGACTCCGATGAAATGCGTCAGAGCATCGCAGCAGGCGTGCTCGATCGCATAGAAGTTCCGCATCTTCCTGTGCGCTGAGGTGTGCGCCATGCTTCCCATCAGTCATGATCGTCAAAGGCTTTTGTCGTTGTTTCGTTCCGTGATCGCGAGTACGGCCATTACAGCCGTGCTGATGTCGCCACCCCTCGCAAGAGCCGACGCGATGGAGCTGTTCGTGGAAAACGTGCTTGATAAACCTTTAGTCGATGGATCTTCGAGCGGTAGTGACATCGTTCAAGAGCATCGAGATGCCGCACAGCAGTTCGTCGATTGTTGTCTCATCGGCAGTCGGGATTCTTCCCGGATCTTTGAGACTGATGCAGAAGAGGCGGGAGATCCACGGACCGCTTCCGATCGCTTTCGGGAGGACGTACTGCTGGCGCGAAAGCGATAGTCGTTGTCTCGGAATAGAACCCGCAGGAGTCGTTGGAGGTTGTTTAAAGCGCCGCTGCCATGCAGCGGCTTTTTTTTGCCGGGGCGGCGGCATTCATGCCTGCGCAATAACGCGCAAAAGCGGACAACCCGATACAAGGCCGATGTCGGGCGCATCCGCAGAATGGTCTCCACCTTCTGACGGCGGAGCACTTATGAATCGCTTGACCCATGCGACCGGGGCACCGGTCGCCGATAACTTCAACACTCAGACCGCCGGCCCGCGAGGCCCCGCCCTGCTGCAGGATATCTGGCTGCTCGAAAAGCTCGCGCATTTCGATCGCGAGGTGATTGCCGAGCGGCGCATGCATGCGAAAGGCTCCGGCGCTTACGGCAGCTTTACGGTGACCAAGGACATCTCGCGCTACACCAAGGTCAAGATGCTGTCCGAGGTCGGCAAGAAAACCGATCTGATGGTTCGCTTCTCGACCGTGGCGGGCGAGCGCGGAGCGGCCGATGCGGAGCGCGACATTCGCGGCTTCGCGATCAAGTTCTACACCGAGGAGGGCAACTGGGACATCGTCGGCAACAACACGCCGGTGTTTTTCCTGCGTGATCCGCTGCGCTTTCCCGACCTGAATCACGCGGTCAAGCGCGATCCGCGCACGGGCATGCGCAGCGCGCAGAACAACTGGGACTTCTGGACGCTGATGCCGGAAGCCTTGCATCAGGTCACCATCGTCATGAGCGACCGTGGCCTGCCGCGCGGCTACCGGCACATGCATGGCTTCGGCAGTCACACCTTCAGCTTCCTCAATGCGCAGAACGAACGGCATTGGGTGAAGTTCACGTTCAAGTCGCAGCAGGGCATCCAAAACCTCAGCGACGACGAGGCCCGCGAACTCGTCGGGCGCGATCGCGAAAGCTCGCAGCGCGATCTGTTCGAGGCCATCGAACGCGGCGAATTTCCGCGCTGGACGATGTACGTCCAGATCATGAGCGAAGCGCAGGCACGCAGCCGCAGCCAGAACCCGTTCGACCTGACCAAGATCTGGCCGCATGCGGAATGCCCACTCATCGAAGTCGGCGTGCTCGAGCTCAACCGCAACCCCGACAACGTTTTCGCGGAAGTCGAGCAGGCGGCTTTCTCGCCGGCCAACATCGTGCCGGGCGTGGGCTTCTCTCCAGATCGCATGTTGCAGGCCCGATTGTTCTCGTACGGAGACACGCAGCGCTACCGACTCGGCGTGAACTTCAATCAGATCCCGGTGAATGCACCGCGCTGTCCGCGCCACAGCTATCACCGCGACGGACAGATGCGCGTCGACGGCAATCAGGGCGCGCGGCTGGGCTATGTGCCGAACTCCTACGGCGAGTGGCAGGACAATCCCGAAGCCTCGGAGCCGCCGCTGGCGATCGAAGGCGCTGCAACCCACTGGGATCACCGACTCGACGACGACAACTACGCACAGGCCGGTGCGCTGTTCCGGCTCATGAGCGCTCAG
>Ga0172372_10004584_pt1 | contig 19563 bp, 18 predicted proteins | sample LakKiv5m_2_FD_114544 | JGI IMG/M metagenome (GOLD analysis project Ga0172372, IMG submission 114544) | Freshwater microbial communities from Kabuno Bay, South-Kivu, Congo - kab_092012_9.5m | ecosystem: Environmental > Aquatic > Freshwater > Lake | place: Democratic Republic of the Congo...
AAATCGGCCTTCAAACCACCCCCGCGAAGCTGAAATCGCCGCCATCCGAAATCCACTGCATCAACTCACGCAGCCGCAGGTGTTGTGCAGACCTTCCTTAGCTTTTTTAAATTTTCGATGCTAGTATTTACATGTAATCTGATCATGATGATTTTTCCAGTTTACGTTGCCACCTCCACCCTCACGCCTCTTCAGGAGAGCCTCCCATGAAAAACCATCGCCCAGGCAGCCGCAAGCAGCGCGGTTTCACCCTGGTTGAAATGTCCATCACCATGGCCGCGGCCGGCCTGCTGTTCGCGGCGGTGACCACCGGGCAGGAACTGATCGACCAGGCCAAAGCCGACAAACTGCTGAACGACGTCAAGTCGGTCGAGGCGCAGATCCAGCAGTTCGCCAAGCTCAAGCGACGACTGCCAGGGGACTGTGATGCCGATGGCGTCATCGACTACGACGCGGGCACCAATACCGCCTATGTCGCGGCAAATCCTGACGCAACTCCAGAAGTTGTTGGAGTTGCCGGCGTGAGCTCTCGCCAGGACGCAGACAACAACAGCCGGGCCAACGAGTACAGCTACACGGTGCTGTTGCCCACGATTCCTGCCGACGGAGGAATCGCCGACGGCGAATCTGATGCTTGTGCTCTGTGGGGAACTGCCACATATCACTCGACAGTCGCAGGCATCAGCAATTCGAATGTTGAAGTGGACTCAGCCAATGCCAACGTATGGATCAACGACCTCAAAGCTGCGGGCGTGATCAGCGACAGCGTGCCCAACCGGAAATTCGCCAAGCTGGTGCACGAAGACTTCATGTTCGTGGGTTACGTGAACGACAGCGGTAGCGCATCGGCCGATGGGGCGGAATACAACGCTATCGTGCTGCACAACGTGCCGCAGTGGATGGCGCGCCGCCTGAGCACCGCCATCAACGGCCAGGACGCCCGCGCCAACCGCTCCCGTGTCCGCCAGCTGGTGCGCTCCGACACGAATGGGGTGTACGCCACCACTTGGCAGGCGGTGGAGGACGATGCCGGCGCACCGGATACCGCGTCAATGCGCGACAGCATGGTCACCGTCGCCTACTTCTTCGACCGGGTGCCGGAGTCGAAGGCGGGTGGTTCTGCCAGTTGATCAGGCAGCGATCGCTGAACCTCTGAGTAACAAGAGCCACTCCGTCTGATTGATCCCTTTTCGGGCAAAGGAATTACCCATGAAATCCAGAAACCTCTCCGCGCGCCGCCAGCGCGGCTTCACCCTGGTCGAGATGTCCATCACCATGGCTGCGGCCGGCCTCATGTTTGCGGCCGTCACCACCGGTCAGGAACTGATCGACCAGTCCAAAGCCAACAAACTGCTCAACGACATCAAGTCCGTGGAAGCGCAGATCCAGCAATACGCCACCCTCAAGCGCCGCATGCCCGGCGACTGCGACAAGAACGGCCTGATCGACTACGCCGCCGATGCCACCGGCAACGACGACGCTGCCAATTTCGACGCTCGCGCTGCCCGTTATTCGTACGAAGGTCTGCTGCCGACATTGCCCGCCGATGGCGTAGAGGCGGACAATCAAACGCATGGCTGTGCCCTGATGGGCGATGCTTCAGCAACCTCGGCGACGGTCTACAGCGTCGCCGTCAGTGCTGACAACGCCAACGTCTGGATCAACGACCTGAAGCTGGCGGGCGTGATCAGCGACAGCGTGCCCAACCGCATTTTTGCCAAAACGGTGAACGAAGACTTCCTGTTCGTGGGTTCGGTCACCGACAACGGCGCCGAGTCGGCCGACAACGCCGACTACAACGCCATCGTGCTGCACAACGTGCCGCAGTGGATGGCACAACGTGTGGCCACCGCCATCAACGGCCAGGACGCCCGTGCCGACCGTTCGAGAGTGCGCCAACTGGTGCGCTCGTCGACCGACGGGACCTACGCTGCCACCTGGCAGGCGGTCCAAAACGACAGCGGAACGAATGACACATCGTCCATGCGCGACAGCATGGTCACGATCGCCTACTTCTTCGACCGGGTGCCGGAATCGAAGATGGGAGGCCCCACGCCGACGGTCGACTGAGCCTCTGACTGACGTCCAGTCGCCAACCCATTCATTCTCATGAGCAAAGGAACCACCATGAAATCCGGATCGCTCTCCGCGCGCCGCCAGCGCGGCTTCACCCTGGTCGAAATGTCCATCACCATGGCCGCGGCCGGCCTGCTGTTCGCGGCCGTCACCACCGGCCAGGAACTCATCGACCAGGCCAAGGCCACCAAGCTGCTCAACGACGTCAAGTCGGTGGAAGCGCAGATCCAGCAGTTTGCCCAGCTCAAGGGCCGCATGCCGGGTGATTGCGATGCCGACGGCATCGTCGACTACGCGGCCGACGCCACCAGCCGCCTCGACACGGGCAACACCGACCGCTCGGACGCCTACTCGTACTCGGTGTTGCTGCCCACCATCCCCGACGACGGAGACGACGCTGTATTGGAAAGCGACGCCTGTACGCTGGTGAGCCCGGCCGACACCGCTGTGACCACCAACACCACCAATGCCAACGTCTGGATCAACGACCTGAAGCTGGCCGGCGTGATCGGGGACAGCATCCCCAACCGCACCTACGCCAAGCTGGTGAACGAAGACTTCCTGTTCGTGGGATCGGTCACCGACGCTGGAGGCGAGTCGGCCGACGGTGCCGACTACAACGCGATCGTGCTGCACAACGTGCCTCAGTGGATGGCACGCCGCCTGGCTACGGCCATCAACGGGCAGGACGCCCGGGCCGACCGCTCTCGCATTCGCCTGCTCAACCGCGGTGAAAACGATGGCACATACGACCCGCGCTGGCAGAGTTTGCAGGCAGGCACGACCGGTTCTGATGCCATGCGCGACGGCATGGTGACCGTCGCCTATTTCTTCGACCGCGTGCCGGAGTCGAAGATGGAAGCCGACGCCGCGCCTTGAACGTTGACCGATTTGCAGGCGGGTGAACCCCACGGGGTGACCCCGGCTTTGCCCATGTTGTTCTCTTGAAATTCGCCGCATGAAAACCCTGCTGGTCAGCATGTCCCGCGCCGACACCGTCTACGGCACCCATCCGGTCCGTTACGCGTTGCTGCGCGGGCGCGAAGTGCTGCAGCAGGGCCAGGGCCCGGTGGACGAGCTGCAGCGCCTGAGCGCCAGCGCCATCCGGCTGAGCCTGGATTCGCCCGCCAACGTGACCGAGCGCCTGCGGCTGCGGGCGCTGGCACGGCGCTTCGTGCCGGTGCTGGTGCAGCGCCACCTGGCAGACAGCGGCGTGTTCACCGAGCGCTTCCGTTTTCGCAGCCGGGTCGTCTGGCTGCGCCAGGGCGAGGCCGAGGTGGACGTCATGGCCATGCTCGAAGACGACGCCGAGCTGGCGCAGGAACTGCTGCCCGCGCAGGAGCGCCCCCTGACCCACCTGGTCACCGCAGAAGCCGCGGTGGCCGCGCTGGTGGGGGCCGCCACGTCGGCCCCGGTGCTGGTGCACTGGTGGCACGAAGGCGGCCTGCGGACGCTGGGCATCCGCGATGGCCGCGTGGTCTGGCAGCGCGTGCAACCGTCCATCCACGGCAAGGCCGACGCACCGCCCGATGGCTGGCGCACCCTGCTGGACGCCGCGGCGAGCACCGCCCCGCTGGAGTTTTCCGGGGCGCACCTGCAGGTGCTGCGGCTGGGGGCTGGCCCCTGGGCGACCAGTGGCGAGTGGGCCACCAATGGTTCGGGGGAACTGGTGCAGCGCCTGGCGGCGCTGGTGCGCGGCCTGCCCGGCGCCGAAGTGCTGGCGCAGCCCGAGCTCTTCGGCCTGCTGTTTGCCCGGCGCCCGCAAAGCCTGATCGTCAACGGCTACCGCCAGCGGGTGACCGCCTGGCACTGGGCCCCCCCGGTGGCGGCACTGGCCAGCCTGGTGGGCGCCATCGCCCTGGGCACCGGCATCTGGTGGCACGCGCTGGCCGACCGCCACCAGGCCGCGCTGCAGCTGGACGCGGCCACCCTCACCGCACAGGCCAAGAGCCTGCAGCAGTTGCGTCCGCCCGCCGAAGCGGTGAACGCACTGCGTTCGGCCGCCTGGCGCGAAACCGCGCTGGGGGCCAACCTGCGCACCGACCATTTCCTGCGCGAACTGCTGGCGCAAATGCCGCGCGGCGTGCAAGTGCAGCGCCTGAGCATGCAGCGCAACGATGTGGCCAACGCCCGCCTGAAATTGCAGGACGGCCAGCCGGTGCAGACGGCCAGCGCCCGCAGGGCGCGCAAGCGCCCGGACACCCAGACCGCACGCGGCCCCGATGCCGCCGAGGCGACCGAGGTGGCACTGAACTTCACCCAGGCCGCGCCGCACCGGCGCATGCCCGTGCCGGGTGAACCGAGCTTCCAGGTGGACCTGGACATCGCCGTGAGCGGCGGCTACGCGGGTGCCAAGCTCACGGCCGAACAACTGGCCGAACGCCTGACGCGCCTGGGGCGCCTGTCGGACACCCGGCTGACCTTCCAGGACCGCGGCCAGCTGGCGCCGGGTGCGCGGCTGCAGACCCGCCTGACCATCGCCGCCGGAGCCTTCTGAGCATGTCCCACCGAGGTCCGGACGCCCTGCACCTGCCCATGACCGACGATGTGCTGCTTGCGCAGCTGGGTCAGATGGGGCGGCTGTCCCAGCAGCAGGCCGACTACGCCCGCCGCGTGTCGCGCTCGCTGGGGGAGCCGGCGGCGCACGTGCTGCGGCTGCTGCGCATGGTCACCGACATGGAAATCGCCCGCGCCCTGGCCGCGCTGCACCAGCTGCAGGTGTGGTGGCCCAACACCGCCCAGGTCGATTCCGCCGCACTGGCCCGGGTGCCCTTCGCCTTTGCGCGCCAGCACCGCGTGCTGCCCATCGAGCAGGGCGACGGCGTGCTGCACATCGCCACCGACGAGCCCGGCAACACCGACATGGCCCAACGCCTGCGACGGCACGTGGCCGACCCGGTGCAATGGGTGGTGGCGCCGCGCGCGGCGCTGGTGTCGGCCATCGAGATGGCCTACCACTTCGTCTCGCACCCGAGCGCGGTGGAGCTCGAACGCGAGCTGGCAAGGGTGGGCGGCGACCTGGACGGCGGGCGCCTCGTGCGCCTGGCGCTGGCCGACGGCGTCGAACGGGGTGCCAGCGACGTTCACTTCAGCCCCAGCGGCTTTGCGCTGCTGGTGTCCTACCGCATCGACGGGGTGCTGCAGCTGCAGCATGTGCTGCCCAGCGCCCTGCACACCCGGGTGGTCTCGGCCATCAAGGTCGAGTCGGGCATGGACATCGCCGAATCGCGCCGCCCGCAGGACGGCAGTTTCACCCTGACGCTGGCGGGGCAGGCCTACGACCTGCGCGTCTCTGCCATGCCCACCACCCATGGCGAAAACCTGGTGGTGCGCATCCTCTCGCTGCGCGGCGACGTGCTGCCGCTGGACCAGTGCGGCTTCTGGCCGGAGCAGGTGGAACAGATCGAGCGGCTCATGCAGGCGCCCGACGGCCTGGTGCTGGCCACCGGGCCCACCGGCAGCGGCAAGACCACCACGCTGTACTCGGGGCTGCGCCTGATCAATGCGCTGGAGCGCAACATCATGACCGTGGAAGACCCGGTGGAATACCACATGCCCCTGGTGCGCCAGGTGCGGCTCAACGAGCGCGCCGGCATGAGCTTCGCCAGCGCGGTCAAAGGATTTCTGCGTCAGGACCCGGACGTCATGCTGGTCGGTGAAATCCGCGACAGCGAAACCGCCACCATGGCCGTGCGCGCCGCCCAGACCGGGCACCTGGTGCCGGCCACCCTGCACACCAACGACGCGGTGGGCGCCATCGGCCGCCTGCGCGATCTGGGCGTGCCCTCCTACCTGCTGTCGGCCAGCCTGCGCGGCGTGATCGCGCAGCGCCTGCTGCGCCGGCTGTGCATGCATTGCCGCGCGCCCGCTGGCGGTCACAAATACAAGGCCGTGGGCTGCGAACGCTGCAACGGCACCGGTTACCGCTCGCGCCTGGCGGTCGGCGAAGTGCTGGTGATCGACGACAGCCTGCGCGCCCTCATCGACGAGCAGGCCGGCGAGGCGGCCCTGCGGCGGCACGCGCTGACGCGCGGCTTTGTGCCCATGCGCGCCTGGGCCCGCCGGCTGGTGGAAGCCGGGGCCACGGACGAAGCCGAGCTGTTGCGCGTGCTGGGCGAGGCGGCGACATGAGGTTGTTCTGGTACAGGGCAATGACCGCCGACGGCGCCGTGGTCAAGGGTTCCGGCGAACATGCGGACCTGCACGAACTCGTGGCCAGCCTGAGCGCTCAGGGCCTGCAGCCCTACCGCGTGTGGAGCCTGCCCGGCTGGCTCCACACGCTGTTCTTCCGGCCCCTGCGGCCGGCGGCGGTGGCCGAATTCTGCTACCTCATCAGCCAGCACGTGCGGGCCGGCGCCGACCTCCGGCTGGCCCTGGAAGAGGCCTCGCGCAGCGCGTCCACCGCCCGGCTGCGCATGCTGTGCGCGCGCATCAAGCGCCGCGTCGAGCGTGGCGACCGCCTGGCCACCGCCCTGAGCGACACCCGGGCGTTCCCTGCCATGGTCATGAACCTGGTGACGGTGGGCGAAGAAACCGGCCGGCTGGGCCCCATCCTCGACGCCGCAGCGGCGCAGTACGAGCAGCTGCGCCAGCTGCGCCAGGCCATCCTGCGTTCGCTGATCTACCCCTCGATCGTGCTGGTGGTGCTGCTGCTCAGCAGCGTGTACTGGATGCTGGTGGTCATACCCAAAATGAGCACGCTGTTCGCATCGCTGAACGTGGAACTGCCCGCCATCACCCAGCGCGTCATCGCCACCACCGAATGGCTCAAACAGTACGGCGCGTCGCTGCCTGTGCTGCTGCTGCTCGGGGTGCTGGCGCTGATGGCGCTGTGGCAACACCCGGCCGTGCGCCCCCTGCTGCACCGTGTGGTGTGGTGGTTGCCCGGGCTCAAGCGGCTGGAGCGCACCCGCGTGTACCACGCGTTCTTCAGCAACCTCGGTGCCATGCAGGGCGCCGGCCTGACCATGAGCCGCACCCTCACGGTGCTGGTGCAGCAGCCGGTGAACCAGTATTTCGGGTACCGGCTCAAGCGCATCAGCGTCGGCACGCAGCGGGGGCAGTCGCTGTCGGAAGGCCTCACGGGCAGCGGCGTGTTCGAACGGTTTGCGCTCAGCCTGATCCGCCTGGGCGAGACCACCGGCACGCTCGACCAGCAGAGCCTGCGCCTGAGCGAGCACTACGCCGGGCGCCTCAGGCAGCAGATCGAAACCGGTTCGAGGCTGTTCGAACCACTGATCCTGTTGTTGCTGGCGGCCATGCTGCTGCTCATCGGCACCACACTGCTTGGTCCCGTCTACGAACTCGCCGCCCGTGCGTCGGCGAGCCTGAACCCATGACGGCGCGCCGCCTGTTGCCCAACCGCGGCTTCCTGCTGCTGGAGCTGGCCATCGCCCTGATCATCGTGGGCGGCCTGGTCACCCTGTTGCTGCCGCTGTGGTCGGCCCAGGGTGCGCTGGAAAGCGCCCGGCAGGACACCTCCACCTTGCAGACGGCCCGCGAGGCCCTGCTGCGCCAGGCGGTGCTGGCCAACGGACTGCCTGGCCCCCTGAAGTTCAAGGAAGACACCTACGGAGCGGGTACCGCCAGCAGCCATGCCGAGATCGACCCGACCCTCACAGCACTGGACTTCGGCTGGGCAGGTGCGCTGCCCGGCCAACTGCTGGGCGTGCCCATCCTGTCGTCGCTGCAAACCGCCTACTGGTACGACGTGAACCCGGCCCTGCGCAGCGACACCGGGCGCGGGTTCTACCCGCTGTCCGCGGAGCTAGCCGACAGCGGGACCTGGACGTTCGAGTCCATCCTCAGCCAGTTCGACCCGGACATCAATGCGAACCTGGGCACAGGGGGTTATGCCCGCCAGCTCTGCCGCAACCTCAACACGCTGCAGGCGATCGAGCAAAGCATCCGCAGCTACCCGGACAGCCTGGCCACCCAGGCACTGCTGTACGAGCGCGACCACATCAACCTGACGCTGCCGCGCATCTGGTCCACCGGCTACGAGAGCCATTTCACCTGGAACAGTGCCCTGGGCTATGCCGAATTCGATGACACCGACGTCGACCCCAAAGACGCCGCCTTCGACCAGTCTTCGGCGGCCGCCTTCGTGGTGGTGCGGCGACAGCCCCCGGCGCTGCGCCGTCTGGACCGGCAGAACACCGTCTACGGCCAGGTGGGCCTGACGGGCCTGGACCCCGCGCTGGCGGCACGCGGAACGGCCGCTTATCCCAGTTTTGCATCGCTGCGCGGGTTCCGCATCTACGAACACCCGCAGACGCAGCCGTTCGACGACCCGTCGTCGGACGCCAACGACTACGCAGGCCGCGTCGAAGCCGTGACCCTGGGTGAGTTTGCCTACAACCTGCAACAAGCCGGGCTGTGCACCGCCGCCGCCGACCGCTGCAAGGCCAACCAGCTGTTCGTGCGTTTTGCCAACCACGTGGCGTCGGCGCCCCCCAGCGGCGACAGCGAACGCCTGACGATGCGCTGGCAGCTGATCGATCCGCTGCAAACCTCCCCCGACGATGTCCTGCAATCGGGCGACGTCTCGTCCGGCTCGGTGAGCGACGGTGTCTGCCTGGACGCGTTTGACGTGGCCACCGCCACCGCCGGCACCGCGCGACGCCTGCGCATCGCCTTCATCAGCCCGGCCGGTACGGTGGGCTACACCTCCGGCGACTACTGGTACCGCGGCGGCTGGCTGGTGGACCCCACGGGCACGGCCACCCTGCCGGCGGCCAACGACGGCGTGACGCGCTGGCGCAACCTCAGCGCCCTCTCGGCCGCCGAGGCCGGCAACCCGGTCACCATCACCTGCACCGGCAGCCAGTCGGTCACCGCCGCCGGCACCGCAGGCGAACTGGCAAGCACCCCATCCGTCCCGACCTGCACGGTTTCACAGTCCCCCTGAGCCGGAGCCTCACCCATGCCCATGTCGTTTCACACCAAGACCGTGACCTGGCTGACGCTGTCGTCGCTGCTGCTGGGCGCGGGCCTCTTTGTGGCCGCCAGCGGCCGCCAGTCGCTGCAGGCCTCGCAGGCCCAGCGCACCGCGCTGGAAACCACGCGCACGGCGCTGGCACAGAACCGCGAGCGCGCCGAGACCTACGCAACCCTCATTGAGCGCATCGGCTGGCGCCCGGGGCAGGCGCTGCGCCACGAGACCATCGACACCACCGCCACCATCGCCGACCACGAAAGCGACCGGCTCAACGACATCCTGCACGCCCACCACGCGGGCAAGGGGCAGTTCTTTCTGCGCTCCCTGACCATCGAATCCGCACGCACCGCCGCGCCCCGCAGAGAGGCGGCCCCGGTGATCACCGTCACGGTCAAGGGCGACAACATCCTGGTGCTGGACCGACCATGAAGACCTTCATGCCCTTCCTGATGGTGCCCCTCATGGGCGTGGCCGGCTGGCAGCTCTCGGGGCTGCATGCACCGCCGCAGTCGCCGCCACTGCCCGCCGTCACCGCACTGGACACGCCACCCGCCCTGGGCGTCACCGTGCCCTACCCCAAGGACCGTGCGCCGGTGCGGGTGCGCATGGGCGCCCTGCTGCCGCCGCCAACACCCGTGCCCGCACCGACCGTCGCCGCCGCGTCCACCACCCCGGCGCCGCCGGCGGTGACCGCCATCCTCATCCACGGCGAACGGCGTGTCGCGCAGGTCGCCGGCACCGCGCTGGTCGTGGGCGAGGGCGTGAGCGGCTACCGGGTCGCCGCCATCGAAGCCGAACGCGTTCTTTTCGAAAACACCTCCCTGGATCAACAGCGCTGGGTTCCCGTGACCACGCGCTGACAAAACGACTGCCCCACGATGAACACACACCACAAGAAAAGCACCGCCCGCCCCGCCTGGGTGCTGGCCGCCGTCGCCGGCCTGATCAGCGCGTGCGCCCCCCTGGCCAAGCCGCTGCCCGGCTCGGAAGGCGTGCCGCCCTCGGCCTACGGGCCGGTCAACCTCGAACTCGAAGAGATGCAGGCCGCGTTCGGCGTGACGGCGCCCGCCCTGCCGGCCCAGCAGCGCGTGCCGAACTTCGACACCGCGGCCGACAAGGGCACCGGCCAGCCGCAGCTGTATTCGTTCAAGGCCAAAGACCTTGCCCTGCGCGACGCGCTGGGCCTGCTGGCCAAGGCCCACGGCCTGAACATCGTGGCCGACCCGGACGTGACGGGTACCGTCAGCGTCGACTTCCGGGATGTGCCGCTGGCGCAGGCGTTCGACATCCTGCTGCGCAGCATGGGCTACAGCTGGGAAGAAGAGCAGGGCATCATCCGCGTGCGCTCCTCGGTCACACGCACCTTCGAGGTCGACTACATCCGTTCTGCGCGCAACCTCGCCGGTGACGGCAAGGCAGGGGGCGAGAGCGGCGCGTTCTGGCAGGAGCTGGAAACGCAGATCCGCTCCCTGCTCTCGCCCAAAGGGCGCCTCACGGCCAACCGGCTGACCGGCGCGCTCATGGTCACCGACCTGCCCGCCAAGGTGGACGACGTGGCGCGTTTCCTGGACCTGATGCGCCAGGGCATGTACCGCCAGATCGACATCGAGGTGCGCATCGTCGAAGTCACCCTGCGTGACCAGTTCGCCCTCGGGCTGGACTGGAGCCGCCTGCGCAGCAACCCCCTGCTCGGCGCGGTGGCCTTCAACACCCGCATCACCTCGCCGCAGGCGGTATCGCCTTCGCCGAGCACCCTCACCGCCACCTACAACAGCGACAAGTACTCGGTGCTGATCGAGGCCTTGCGCGAGCAGGGCGACGTGCGGGTGGTGTCGCAGCCGCGCGTGCGCATCCTGAACAACCACACCGCCTTCGTGAAGGTCGGCACCGACGAGACCTTCTTCGTGCGCTCGACCAACCGCATCATCCAGAGCGGCGGCAGCGTGCTCGACACGGTCAACGAACAGCCCAACAGCGTCAACCTGGGGGTCAGCCTGACGGTCACCCCGCAGATCTCGGCCGACGGCTGGGCCATGCTCAACATCGCACCCAGCGTCACCCGGCTGGTGGGCACCGCCGTCTCGCCCTCGGGTGACAGCAGCGCCCCCATCCTGGACGTAAGCCAGGCCAGCACCCTGGTGCGCGCGCGCAGCGGCGAACTGGTGATGCTCGGCGGCCTGATCCAGGAGGAAACCAGCGACACCAACCGCCGCGTGCCCGGCCTGGGCGACCTGCCCATCGTCGGCAATGCGTTCAAGAGCAACTACCAGTCCGGCAAGCGCAAGGAACTGGTGATCTTCCTGGCCCCCACCATCCAGCCCGGTCAATGAGCAGGAGCGCCCGCCTTGAACACCACGCTTGAGGACTGTTACCAGGCCCTGGGCTTTGACAGCGCACCGTTCTCGATCACGCCCGACAGCTCGCTGCTGTTCCAGGGCGCGCAGTACGTGACCGCCATCAACGAGATCCGCCACGCCTGCCAGCACGGCACCCTGTGCCTGCTCAGCGGCGAGGTCGGCCTGGGCAAAACGCTCATCGTGCGCTGCGTGATGCGCAGCCTGCCACCCCAGGTGCGCGTGGCCTACCTGCTCAACCCCTTGCTCGACTTCACCGACCTGCTCCAGACGGTGTGCAGCGAATTCGAGCTCGACGCTGATCCCGCCGAGCTGAGTTTTTCCGGGCTGTACCAGGCCCTGGTGCAGCACGTGCTGCGCCGCGCGGCCGAAGGGCAGCGCTTTGTGATCATCGCCGACGAGGCGCACCGCCTGAGCGTCGATTCCCTGGAAATGCTGCGCCTGCTCTCCAACCTCGAAACCGAGCAGACCAAGCTCATCAGCGTCGTCCTCGTCGGGCAACCCGAACTCGAGCGCACCCTGCAAATGCGCGCCATGCGCCCGCTGCGCGAGCGCATCGGCGTGTGGGTGCACCTGAACGCCATGCGCTCGGAAGAATGCGCCGCCTACGTCCGCCACCGCATTGCGCTGACGCACCGCGCAGGGGACTTCGACTTCACCGATACCGCGTTGTGGTGGGTGCACCGCCAGACCGCTGGCGTGCCCCGGCGCATCAACCTGGCCTGCGATCGCGCGCTGATGCTCGCCTGCGCCCAGGGCAGCCGCCGCGTGGGCTGGCGCATGGCGCGCGCCGCCTGTGGCGAAGCCGCGAGGGCCTGGGCATGAGCGCGCTGGAACAGGCCTTGCGCCAGATCGACGACCAGCGCCAGAACGCGCCCCGGCCCCAGGCCGCGCCCACCATGATGGCGCTGCCCACCGAACCGCTGCTGGTGCATGCCCTGCTGCGCTGGGTGCCTGCACTGGTCCTGCTGCTGATCGCGGCGGCCTCGGGCGCCGGCTACTGGCTGTACCGCTCGGGCAGCGTTCACGCGTTCCTGAGCGCGCGCACCGAAGCCCCGGCCGTCGGTGCACTGGTGGCACCCCAGGCTGCGCAGCCCGTGAACCCGCCCGCGCAAGCCGCGGCGGATGCACCCGTTGCCTGGTCCGCCCCTGCCACCGAAGCCACACCCGCCCGTACCGAACCATCGGCGTTCGAGCGGCCCGAAGGCTTTGAGCAAGCCCTGCAGGCCTGGACGTCGGGCCAGCACGCAGCAGCGGCCCAGGGGTGGCTGCAGGCGCTGCGGCGTCTGCCGCCCTCGACCATGGCCTTGCTGCTCGCCGAGCCCGACACCGCCGAACAGGTGAACAACGCCGTGCTGGCCCGTGCCGCCGTGCTGCCCTGGCTGGTCATTCCCGGTGCGCCCGGCAGCGGCCCACGCTGGACCGTCCTGGTGCTCACGCCCGCAGGCGAACTGGAGCGCACCCACGCCTGGCTGTCGCGGGCCGGCGGTGCGCCACTGCAGTGGGGCACCGTGGCGCACTGGGTCGCGCGCAGCGAAGCCGCGCCTGCCCCATCCGCCCCGCCGGCGGCCAGCCCCGCCGCGCCAGCACCGGCGGTCAAGGCGGCGCCCAAAGCCCCCGTGGCCCCGGTTGCGGTGCCCAGGCCAGCGCCGCCCGCCCCCGTGGCCAAGCCTGTGGCACCGGCGCCCGCCACGACCACGACCACGACAACAACCGCCGCGGCGGCAGCGCCCACCGGTGCAGCCACGGTTTCGGCCGCGGTCAGCGCTGCGCCGGCCGCTCCGCCCACCCGCGCCGAGGCGCCGCAGCTCAGCCGCTCGGCGGCCAGCGAAACCAGCGCCCCGGCCAACCGCAACACACCGTCCGCCGCCCGCTCCATCGAAAGCGAATTCGCCGCCGTCGAGCAGGACCTCGCGGCCGCCCGCTACGACGCCGCCCTCACCCGCGTGGGCCAGCTGGAAACCAGCATCGGGGGCAACTGGCGCACCCGCTACCTCACCGGCGTCGCGCTCTCGGGCCTGTCGCGCTGGCAAGAGGCAGTGCCCATGCTCACGCTGGCCCGCGAGGGCAATCCGGCACACGCCCGCGTGGCGCTGTACCTCTCGGTGGCCCAGCAGGAACTCGGCCTGCACCCCGCGGCCATCGAAACCCTCACCCAGGCGCTGGGCACACACACGGGCATGCCCGAACTCTGGCTCAACAAGGCGCACTCGCTGCAGGCGCTGGACCGCGGGGAAGAAGCAGCCTTCCACTACCGCCGCTTCCTCGAACTGAGCGCCAACCGGCCGGACCTGACGCAGCAGCGCGCGTGGGTGCAGAAGCAGCTGGACCTGAAAGGCAGCGCATGGTGACGCTGCGCAACGCTCCGCCCAAGCGTTCCTTGGCACGCCAGGGAGCTCGCGCTCGCACCGGGCAGCGCGGCTTCTCCCTGCTGGAAATCGCCCTGGCCATGGTCCTGCTGGGTGTGCTGTTTGTCGGTGCGCTCAAGTCGCAGTCCATGCTGGAGCAGTACCGGCACAGCGCCTTTGTCAACGGCACCCGCGCCCTGGTTTCGCACCTGAGCGCCCACCTCAACACCCGCGGCCGCTGGCCCGGCGACTGCAACCGCGACGGGCTGCTCGATTACAGCTTTCTCACGGTGGACACGCTCAGCGCTGTGGACCTTTACGACTACAACGTGCCCACCGACCTGACGCCCGCCGTCAGCGGCGCGACCTATGCGCCCAGCAACGTCTGCCCGACGTCCACCCTGATGCCGTTCGACAACGTCAACGTGCCCTTCAACGAACTCAAGCAGGCCGGTCTGCTGCCCACCGGGCAACCCAGCCGTATCTCGGCGGCGCACAGCCTGGGCGGTCACGCCTACCTGGGCACCCTGAACCTCAACACCGGTGAAAGTGCCGAGCTGCTCGAAGAGCGTTTCAACGCCATCGTGCTCACCCAGGTGCCGATCGCAGCGGCGCGGCGCCTGGCGGTGGCCATCGACGGCTTCGACGGCAGCGCCGCCAACCTCCACCGCGTGCGGCGCAGCGACGACCTGGCCAGCTTTGCCCCGCTGTGGACCGCCAGCGGCGAGACGGAAGACGCCCGCATCACCGTGGTGGTGCTGTTCGACCGCGTCCCGCCCGCACCCCCGGCCACCCCCTGACACCAGACCATGCCCTCGATCAACCTGCCCGCCGACTGTCCCGTCAGCACCGCTGCTCGCCTAGCCGCGCAGCGGGGGGATGCAGGCGTCCCGCGCACACGCCCGCTGCCGGTGGTGGTGGCCGCCCTGTGCCTGCTGTCCCCCGGCGCTGCGGCGCTGGCACAGACCACGCTGCCCGACCTCGGTCCGGACCCGGCCGCCATCATGCAGGACCACCTGCAGCGCATCGACAGCGCCCGCCCGCGCACCGCTCCCGCCCCCATCGAATCACCGCCCATGCCGCGCGGCGTGGCGCCCGGCACCTCGGTCAGCATCACGGTCTCGGAAATCCAGTTCTCCAAAACCGCGCTGCTGTCCCAGGCCGAACTCCGCCAGATCGGCCAGCGCTACGTGGGCCGGGCGCTCACGGCAGCCGACATCCAGCGCCTGCTTGACGACATCTCCGAGCTCTACCGCGCCAAGGGCGTGCTCACCGCCGTGCCCGTGCTGCCGCAACAGAACCTGCACAGCGGCCTGCTGCGCGTCCTGCTGGTCGAAGGCAAGCTGGGCAAGGTGCAGGTGAAGAACGCGGGCCGCATCAACAGCGACTGGGTGCGGCAGTGGTTCGACCTGCAAAACGGCACCGTCGTCACGAACGAACAGCTGCGCGAAAAACTCGCCCGCTTCAACGCCTCCAGCGACGTCACCGCCACCGCGGAATTCGTGCCCGGTGCCCGCTTTGGCGTGAGCGACCTGGCGGTCACGATCCAGGACGCCCCGCGCCTGCAGACCTGGGCCATGCTGGACGCCAGCAACAGCGGTGCGCCGGCCCAGCTCTCGGTGGGCCTGCGCCTGGCCCCCTTCAGCCCGGTGGGCGGGCGGGCCGACGCCGCGTTTCTCACCTCGTCCAACAGCCGCACCGTCATGGCCTCGGCCTCCATCCCCGACGGTTTCTACGGCTGGCGCGCGGGCCTGACCGGCTCCGTCTCGGAGACACGGTCGACCGTGGCCTCCGAAACCGAAGCCCCCGACCTGAGCGTGAGCGGCCGCTCCTCGGCCGCGTCGCTGGATGTCAGCCGCACCTGGATCCTGCGCGCCCCCTGGACGCTGGGCACCAGCCTGGGCATCGGCACCATCCGCTCGAGCACCCGGGTCGATGGCATCGAACTGCTGAACCGGCGCACCGACCGCTACACCCTCACGGGCACCCTGCACCACGACGGCGACCGCACCCAGGCCGCCCTGCGCGCCGGGGTGGTCTTCGGCCAGGAAGAGACCGGTCGCTACTCGTACCTGGACGCGGGCGCCAGCGTGCTCACCGCACTCGACCAACCCGCCCACTGGCGCGTGCGCCTCAACGGCCTGGTGCGCTGGCGCGGTCATGGCAGCCCCAGTGCCAGCGACCTGTTCCAGCTCGGAGGCACCGACACGGTCCGGGGCTACGACGCCGCGTCGATCACCGGCGACGCCGGCGCAGCGCTGCAGATGGAACTGCGCTACCGGCACGCACCGGCCGACCTCTTCGCCCCCGAAACCTACGTGTTCATGGACATGGGGCGGACCACCGCGCAAGACGACGATGCACAGCACATACGTTCCGCCGGCCTGGGCCTGCAGGCCCGCATCGGCCCGCACCTGGGTGTTGAAGTGCTCGGCGCGCGCCAGTTGCGCTCGCCGCTGGGCACCCGAACCCGTCTGAGCCTGCGCGCCATCCTGAGCTGGTGAGCCTGCCAGCGCGGCACCGTCCTGCGGGATGGCCTGGGAATGCCAACAATCTCACAAAAACCTTTTCAATATCGTTTTTGGCGTTTGTAACTGTTATTTTTGTTACATTCAAGGCTATTATCAGTCCAATGCGAACGGTCGCCGGCATCCGCCCAGGCCCCGAGCGCCTTGTGTCCGATCACCAGCAGGCTGCCAAAGATGTTCATCCAACCCGACACCGTCCCCATGGGCCTGCCGCGTACAACGACTGCTTGTCACGGCAACTTCAACAACTGAGATGAAATTTTGTGAACGCCGTCACCGTTGCATGCTCCGGTTCCGCTGTGGAATGAGCCCTGGCGAACCAAACTACAGCGGTTAGTGCGCTCGATAAAAGTGGAGTGGTATGACAAGAGCAATATGCTTTAAATGCGGGGAGGAGAAAACAAGCCCGCTTATATCTTGCCCGTCGTGCAAGGAGACTCCGAAGCATCAGAGCGCACTTGCCCTGTCCTTGGCGCTCTCCGAGCATCTTGAGGTCGGTCGAAATTCACGGAGTCCAACGGGTTAAGCGGCTACCTGCTTTGCATAGTACTGCTGAGTGAAAGCAGCAGGCGATAGGTAGCCCAGACGCGCCTGCTTTCTCATGCGGTTGTAGAAGATCTCGATGTACTCGGTAATCTCCTGTTTTGCCTGCTCTCGGGATGTAAATCGGCGGTGGTGCACTAACTCATTTTTGAGCAAGCCCCAGAAGCTTTCCATGGGTGCGTTATCCCAGCAGTTGCCTTTACGACTCATGGAAGGCGTCATGCCAAACTGCTTCAGCATGGCCTGATAATCGTGTGCGCAATACTGGCTGCCCCGATCCGAGTGGTGAACCAAACCAGGCCGAGGACGTTTTGCTGATACCGCCCGGAACAACGCTTGGGAAACCAGGTTCTGGGTCATGCGCTCATGCATTGCGTAGCCCACCAATTCACCATTGAACAAGTCTTTAACGCCCGCCAGGTAGAGCCAACCGGCGTCCGTCGAGATATAGGTGATGTCGGTGACCCACGCTTTGTTGGGCGCATCCACAGCAAACTTCCGGTCAAGATGATTCGGGGCGATCGGCAGCGTGTGTTTCGAGTCTGTCGTCACCCTGAACTTCCGTTTTTGCTTGCAGCGCAGCCCCAGCTTCTTGCGGATGCGTCTGATACGGTGAACCCCGATCTGAACACCGTGATCAGACAGGTCAGCCTGCAAGCGCTCCGGGCCACAGGTGGCGCGAGTGCGTTGGTGCGCAGCCTGTATTTCGGTTTCAAGTCTGCTTTCCGCTTGAGCACGCGGCGAGGCCGGACGTTTGCGCCAGGCGTGATAACCGCTTTCTGATACCGCCAGGACGCGGCACATGGTCGCCACGGGGTGGTGCTGTCGCAGGGTTTCAATCTGGCCGTATTTCACCGCGACTCCTTCGCGAAATAGGCCGCACATTTTTTTAGTAGGTCGCGTTCCAGTTTGACTTCGGCCAGTTCTTTCTTCGCCCGGGCCAATTCCAGCTCCAGATCTGTCAGCGGCTTCTGGCCTTTGCCGATCTCGCCAAGCTTGCCGGCCCGGGCCGTCGATAGCCATTTCTTCAGGCTGCCAACCGGTACTGATAAGCGACGACTCGTCTCTGCAATACCCACACCCTCTACCTGCACCAGCTTTACCGCCTGCTCGCGAAATTCCTGCGTGTAAACCCCTCGGGGTAAGCATCCCAGCGCGCTGGTGCTGGGCGACAACATTTTTTATGGGCACGACCTGGTCAAACAACTGCACAGCGCGAACGAGCGCACCAGTGGCGCCAGCGTGTTTGCCTACCATGTGCACGACCCCGAGCGTTATGGCGTGGTGGCCTTTGATTCGCAACAGCGTGCCATCAGCATCGAAGAAAAGCCCAAGGCGCCTCAGAGCAACTATGCGGTGACCGGGTTGTACTTCTACGACCAGCAGGTGTGCGATATTGCTGCAGACATCAAGCCTTCTGCCCGGGGTGAGCTGGAAATCACCGACGTGAACCGCCACTACCTGGAGCAAGGTCAGTTGAACGTGGAAATCATGGGTCGAGGCTATGCCTGGCTGGATACCGGCACCCACGACAGCTTGCTGGAGGCTGCCAGTTTTATTGCTACCCTGCAAAAGCGCCAGGGCTTGCAAGTGGCCTGCCCCGAAGAGATTGCTTTCCGCCAAGGCTGGATCAACGCCGAGCAGCTGGAAGCATTGGCAGACCCATTGAAAAAGAACGGCTACGGGCAATACCTGCTGAGCCTGTTGAAGTGAGCTGAGCCATGCCCTACACAGTAACGCCCACTGCGCTGCCCGAAGTGTTGATCCTGGAACCCAAAGTCTTCGGTGACGACCGTGGTTTCTTCTTTGAGAGCTTCAACCAACGCGACTTTCAGCAGGCCACCGGCCTGGATGTGCACTTCGTTCAAGACAACCACAGCAAATCCAGCCAAGGGGTGCTGCGTGGGCTGCATTACCAGATACAGCATCCACAAGGTAAACTGGTACGGGTAACGCAAGGTGCCGTTTTTGACGTGGCAGTCGATCTGCGCCGCTCATCACCCAACTTCGGCAAATGGGTCGGTGTTGAACTATCGGCAGACAACAAGCGCCAGTTGTGGGTTCCGCCGGGTTTTGCGCATGGCTTTGTGGTGACCAGCGAGTCTGCCGAGTTTCTGTATAAGACCACAGACTATTGGTACCCGGAACATGAGCGCAGTTTGTTGTGGTGCGATCCGACGGTCGGTGTTCAATGGCCTGTGGATGGCGAGCCCAAGCTGGCAGCGAAAGACGCAGCGGGTAAGGTGCTGGCTGAGGCCGATTGCTTTTCTTGAGTCACTGAAGTGATCGATTGGGCGGGCGCTGAAAGCCATCTCTATCCCACGGCCAAGTTTCCACGCCCCATCGGTTCTTGACCTTACGCACCATCTTCTTGGACAGCGAGTCTGTGATGCGATCAATGAAAGCCAATGATCGCTTCGCGTAGGGTGCGCGCTTTTCAGCGTCTCGCTCGTAGGTCATCCCCTCATGCAGCGCCATCATCTCGGCGCGCTCCTTCAGCACGGGCGATGCATTGAACACCCAGTCGACAAAGTCGATCTCTTGCGGCGTCCAGTCAAAGGCTGCGGAGTCGAGATAGTCAACCGCCCACTCCGGGCCATGCACATTGCTGGCGTGCCAGTACAGGTGTTCTGACAGCACTGTACGCCCGGTCAACCCCTCCGCAATGTAGGGGTTCGCGGCAATGCCCCGCCGCAGGTAGGTGCAGGCCGCCACATAGTCCCCCTCCCGAAACGCAATCAGCGCGGCCTGGTACCAGTGCGCCGGTGAATTGG
>Ga0172372_10004586_pt1 | contig 19561 bp, 14 predicted proteins | sample LakKiv5m_2_FD_114544 | JGI IMG/M metagenome (GOLD analysis project Ga0172372, IMG submission 114544) | Freshwater microbial communities from Kabuno Bay, South-Kivu, Congo - kab_092012_9.5m | ecosystem: Environmental > Aquatic > Freshwater > Lake | place: Democratic Republic of the Congo...
AAACGGCCCACAATTGATTTCGCAGAAATCCCCCAACGTCGCTGATTTTTCCAAAATCAGTGCCCAACCCTCCAGACCACGCCGACCAAATCAAACCACCCTCAAACGGCCCACAATTGATTTCGAAGAAATCATCTGCATTAGAACTTCGCCGGCTGATTCGTGAGCGCGCCGGTCACAGATGTGAATATTGCCTTCTTCATGAAGACGATGCCTTCTTGCCACATGAGCCAGACCACATCATCGCCGTAAAGCATCGCGGCGAAACGACGGAAGGAAATTTGGCATGGACCTGCTTCGTCTGCAATCGCGGTAAAGGGAGCGACCTTGCTTCGGTCGACGAGACAACAGGAGAGAAGGTAGGCCGGGTCTCCAGGCCCGGCGGTACTCATAATAACAACGAGTGCCGTGTGATGCATCCTCGGGTGGCGATTCGGGCGAGAAGAGAGTCGCTCCAACGAAATCCAAAAAGCCCCTCAAATAGTAACATCCAACCACCATTCGAAGCGTTTCGTTCGTCTGGCTGCGTCGTTAAATGGCTGTCCTCAGCCGTTTTACAAGTCGCTTTAGCGACGCGTCTTAGGCTGTTCCCATCAGGGATGATTTCTCCGAAATCATCTACCTAGCCCCCCCTTCAAAATTCGTTTTGACTCGGGTAAACTAGGTCAAGCACGCGTCCGTGGCGCAATTGGATAGCGCATCGGTCTTCGGAACCGAGGGTTGAAGGTTCGAATCCTTCCGGGCGTACTCGTCTCATCCTGCGAACTTTAGGCTACACGCCAGTTCGCGGATTGAGCGGTTTTCTTTCGCGACGCGGCGCTCGCTGAAATCCCCAATGTTTTGGGCGTTTTTGAATTTCAGGTCCCGGCTGGCCGCGCTCTCGTTTTTCTTACCGCAGGCAGCTTTTTCGAATGTTGCTCCCGTCGAAACGGAATTTTCGACTGCGAACTATCGCGCTCTCTAGTTGATAAGTGGTTGCTTGTTAGAACGCCGATTGCTTCCGACCCACCGAACCAGCCCTAAAACTAGCTGACCGCAGGGTTAACAGACTGAGAGTTTTTCTTCAGTTCCCGCCACATTTGCCTCTGCTTGTTCCAGTCGAGCGTCTTGGCGATGGGGCGGAGGTCGGCCTCTTTGATTGCGTCGCGGCCTTGGGTGGTTCGGGGCAGGAAGAGGATCTCTTCCTGAATGTCCGGGGCGAGGTTGTCGAGCCACATGATCTGCGTCATCCGTGTCGTCGAGATCTGGCCGAAGTGGGCCAGTTCGGATTGGTTGATGATCGCTCCAGTTTGAACCAACCTGAAACAATGATGGGCTAGGGCGAGCAGTCGGCTGATTCGGGGAACGCGACCAGTTGGAGTTACAGGCATGGCTCCGCTTTGAATCTGTTTGGTTCCACTGCGTTTGGTAGCGACGTGGAATGGGCGATTACCGAGGCTGGCTTGACGCCTTCGATGATCATCTTGACGCTATTGCCCGATGGCGACACTTCGCAATACGTATCGATGCGATTAACGATGTCCTTACCCCAAATGAACTCGCCTTGCTCATCGAGGCAATCGTCGAGGTCGATGCCGGTGTAGGGCTCGCGCCCAAACTGGCGAAATCGAAACCAGAAACCATCAAAAATGTTGAAATCTCATGATCTCGCACGGCAGACTTTGCGAACAATGACTCCCTATCTGTAGGGTTACACGCAGAGTCTTCATGTGGACGAAGGTCCGCCCGAAAAATTTTGAGAATCGCTGGTTCGCTTCACCCGTAGATCGCAGACGTCGCGAACCTCGTTTCCCTAGCTGTAGGAATACCCGAAGGCCGCTCTGAATGACGGAACTTTTGCAAAAGAACGTCAAGTTGATACTTCCAATAAACCCTGGTAAACTAGAAGAAATTGACAGCTCTGCTCCTTTTACACCCTGCGTTGTCCTCCTACCCCAACCTCACCTTTCATGCCGACTACTTTTCAAGTGAAGTTTCGAATCTTCAGTCGGTGGGCCGTCATTGCAACCATTTGGTGTTTTGGAGTTGGTTTATCATCGCATTCGGGGGCTCAAACGGAAAGCGATTCTAGTTGGGCCAGAAGCCTTGCAGAGCGAATCGACGGGGCGATTTCGGAGGGATACCTCGGGCCTGAGATTTCGCGGGCCAGCGATTCGGATTTCTTGCGAAGGATTTTTCTGGATCTGGTAGGCCGAGGGCCAACTCGCGATGAGTCGCTAGCTTTTATCACCAAGGTCCAAGAATACCCCGAACGTCGAGTCGAGTTGCGCAACGAACTGATCGATGACTTGCTGGGCCGCGACGAGTTCTCTCGGTACTACGCGAAGGTCATTGAAGTCATGTTGACCGAACGCCGCGAGGTGATCGGACCGCTCGAGATACGGCTGTTCATCAAGAAATGGCTCGATGATCGTCGGCCGCTCAACGAGTTGTTCACCGAAGTATTGGCTGCCGACGGAACCGGACAGGAGTTTCGAGCGGCCGCTGGATTTGTCATCAATCGTAAAGCCGACGCAAATTTGGTGACACGCGATATCGGTCGCATCTTCTTTGGCCGTGACATTCAGTGCGCTCAATGTCACGACCATCCCTTGGTCGCCGATTACGAACAGTCGGAGTACTTCGGAATACTCTCCTTCGTAAATCGAACCTATCTGTTCGAGGATGAAAAACGGAACAAGTTGCCGTTCCTGGGCGAGAAGGCCGAGGGAACTCTCGAATTCAGTAGCGTATTCAAACCGCAAGACGGAAAGACTCTCGCTCAACCCGTGTTGCCTGGCACAATGGCGATGGATGCCGAGCCAGATTTTGTTGATACAAGCGAAGCCTATGTGGTTGCGCCGGAGAAAGATAGACGGGCAGTGCCACGTTTTAGTCGGCGACAACAAATGGCAGTTCTGGCGACGCATCCAGGAAATGAAGCCTTCAACCGCAATCTGGCCAATCGCCTTTGGGCGAACCTGCTAGGAAAAGGTGTCGTTCATCCCGTGGATATGCACCATATCGATAACCCACCCACCTCTGCTGCACTGCTGCGAGTCTTGGCGGATGGCTTGGTAGCCAGTCGTTTCGACTTGCGCGAATTCCTTCGCCAAATCGTTCGTTCGAACGCTTATCAACGTTCTGCCCTACAACCGGAATTGGAGAGTTGGCAAGGTCCGGCCGGCGGTATGGAAGCGATCGACTCGCTGGCGAGTAGTATTCAAGGCAAGCTCGACGCACTCCAGCCTCCGATGACGCAATTGAAAGCTGAGTCGGAGCAAGCCAACCGTCAACTTCAAGCTTCACAGGCCAACGTCGATCAACTACAAACGAAAATCGACAGCGAAAGGAAACTACTTCAACAGTACACCGAACAAAAGACTGCTGCGGCTGCCAAACAGAACGAAACGACGGCTAAGCAAAAGAAGCATGAGGAAGTACTAGCTTCCCTGCAAACGGCGCTCGGTGAGGCAGACAAGGTGCTGAAGGTTACACCTGACGATGCCGAACTGGTGGCTTCGCGTGAATTGCTCAACAAGCGACTGCAGTCCGCCAACGATGCGAAGGCACCACTCCAACAAAGCCTGGAACAATTGCAGGAAGATGTGCAGGATGCGACGCGCCGTGTTGACGATCAACGTGGCCGCCTTCTCTCATTGGCTAATCGTAAGTTAGCCTTGGGAGAGTTCGTGATTGAGGCTCGCGGCATTCAGCGTCGAATCCGCCGCCAAATACAAGCCGCCATCGATCAACAAACCGATTATGAGCAGCAACTGTCAAGAATCGCCAGCTTGCGGTCCTGGTTAGAACTGCGTTCCCAACGCGAGCAAGCCCGACAGTCGAACAACTCAAGTTTTCTAACCGAATCGCAAAACGAATTCGAGCTTGAGCAACGCGAACTGCTTCAGTCATGGCAACGATTGTTCGCCATGCGCACCGTTCGTAGTCTATCGCCGGAGCAGATGACAGGTGCAACGTTTACGGCACTGGAGATGGACAAACCCGTTCGAAGCAAAGCCTTGGCGGACTGGGCAACTCAAAATGCGCAGAATTCGGCAGAACTTGAAAACGCCGCCAAACGCGACGCTTTTGTTGGCGCGGCAATCGCAGTGAAAATGTGGGACACCGTGGAAGACTTGATGGTCGAGCGATTTTCGGCACCCGCTGGCAATCCACAAGACGCCTTCTTCGCTACTGTTGATCAAGCGCTGGTGCTTCAAAACGATCCGACCTATCAATCATGGCTAAAGTCGAACGATGCTGCGCTGTTTTCTCGACTTGCTCTGATCAAGGATCCGAAGCAGTTGACCGAAGAGATGACGTGGTCCATCCTCGGTCGACAACCGGATGACGAAGAAATCAAAATGGTCACGCAGATACTCCATCAAAACTCCTCCGATCGCGAAACGACAATTCGAGAATTGGTTTGGGGACTCCTGGCTTCGTCCGAGTTCCGCTTTTTTATGTGATAGTGAACTACCTATGACGCTTGAACAATACAAACCCTGTGGAACGCTCGATCACGGCATCGGTCGTCGGCAGTTTATGGGCGAGTTCCTTACCGGACTGGGCGCGGTGGCAGGAACGAGCCTTTTTTCGCATCCATTGGGAGCGACCGAGATCGCTCAGAAGAACAAATCGGTCGTCGTGATTTATCTAAACGGCGGAATTAGTCAATTCGAGTCGTGGGATCCAAAGTCCGATCTGGAGACAGGTGGGCCCTTCAAGTCGATTCCTACGACCGTTCCTGGCATCCACATTTCGGAGCTGCTTCCCTACACAGCCAAGCAAATTCACCACATGGCTTTGGTTCGGAGCATCAGTACCGACCTGGACGATCATGGTTTGGCGAACAACATCGTCCGCAGTGGACGAACCACGCGAACGGCCACCGAATATCCCGAGTTAGGCGCCGTCGTCGCTAAAGGTTTGGAGCGAGATGATTTTCCACTGCCAGGTCACATCCGGACGATGGTCGGCGGTTCTGGAGGGCGGACCAATAACGCAGCCTATCTCGGACCTCGGTACGCAAGTGTTTCTGTTGGGGCTGAGAAGGGTGGTATCGTCAATACGCAATTGCCCGATGGCATGACCGTAACGGCTGACAATCGTCGACACGATTGGCGGCGATTCATCAACAACCGCCATCGTGCCAAAGTCCAATCCACTGAACTGGACGCCTACACACAGTGTTTTGAGCAAGCGTTGCGATTGATGGAAAAACGCGAGCTGTTTGATATCGCCCATGAGTCAAAGGCTATTCAGGAAGCCTACGGGACATCGGAGTTCGGCAAGCAGTTGCTGCTCGCGCGTCGCTTGGTGGAACAAGAAGTTCCCTTTGTTGAAATCTCACACGACGGCTGGGACTTTCATCACAACAATTTCGAGTTTCATTACCATTACGTGGCCGACTTTGATCGCCCATTCGCACACTTCGTTGATGATCTGCATCAGCGCGGCTTGTTGGAACGAACGTTGGTGATTGTCATGACCGAGTTTGGCCGAACACCCAAGATCAACGCAGGATATGGCCGCGATCATTATCCCAACGCTTGGTCAATCGCCATGGCAGGCTGTGGTATTCAACACGGCGCTGTAATTGGCAAGACGGACGCCAAAGGGATCGAGGTCGCGGATCGCAAAGTCGATCACCGGCACCTGTTTCATACCTATTTGCAAGCCGTGGGTATCGACTCGTCCGGAGAGTTCGAAATCGGAGGCCGAAAATTCCCGATCGCCGATCCTGCCTATGGTCCAATCGAAGAGTTACTAGCATGAACGATACGACGCCTTCGCCACCAACCGCTCCTGGCAAATTTGATCCCAAAGCTGCCAAACAGATTTCCGACTGGGCGCACGACGCCAAGCTGTTGTGTTGTCGCGTTGACCCAACAGGCAAGTATGTTGTGGCAGGGGCGATTGACTATACCATTCAACGCTGGGAGATTGCGACAGGCAACAAAACTCCACTTGTCGGTCATGAGAACTGGGTTCGGATGCTTGGATTCTCGCCCGACGGAAGCACACTTTACTCCGGCGCGTATGACGGCCGAATGATTGCTTGGGATATCACTGCCCAGTCGCCGAAACCTCAGCGAACCATCCAAACGCACCAAGGTTGGCTGCGAGGACTGGCGGTCAGCCACGATGGCCAGAGAATTGCTACCTGCGGCAACGACATGTTGGTTAAGATCTGGTCGACCGCCGATGGCAAACTGATTCAAGAAATGCAGGGGCATCCATATCTTCCCTATTGCGTTCAATTTGTCCCAGGCTCTTACGATTTGGTCAGTGGTGACATCATGGGGCTGGTGATTCAATGGTCGGCTGAGGGCGGAACGAAAGTGCGAGAGTTCGATGCTCGTGAGATTGCCAACCACGTCGGCGATAGAGCACCGTTCGGTGGCATCGTGAACATGACCTTTAGTCCTGACAAGAAGCGACTAACCGTCACTGGCTTACATAAATGCAGCAATGCGCCGGCAGGGAATCGACGCGCCGTGGCAATGTCTTTCGATTGGGCCAGCGGCGAGAAGTTGCCGAAGCAGGAGTGCAATCAAAAGGAGATTGATGCCACGATGTGGCGAGCGGTCTATCACCCCAGCGGCACAATGATAGGAGTCATCGAGAAGGAGATCGGTTTCTGGGAGGGAGGAAACATCGACACCATGCACTTGGCCGCCACTCCCGAGCACATCTTTGATTGTGATTTGCATCCCAATCAAATCGACCTCTACACGGCCCATTTCGACGGTCATGTTCGCTGCTTGCGCTGCGGAACCGTTTGATTGTATTTCCTTTCAGAGCCGGCCCTGGCCGAAGCAGCTCAAGTGTGAGGCAGGATCAGCTTCGAATCGGGGTGATTGGCAAACGGGAAATTCGCGCCAGCATAGCGGAGCGCTAGTTCCGGAGTCTGCACACGGCCACCACCAGATGCGAGGCCGTGCATGCACCGGTCGAGAATTCCGGTTGTTAGTAGCGTTCGTTCAATCGGTTGCACGGCCTTGCCCAAGCGCATCGTTGATTCAAACGCCTCCAACTGATAGGAGAAATGTCCGAACGGTCCCCAATCCTGGAGCTTAAACCAGCAACCCCGGGGCTTGTCCTCTCCCTTCAATCTGCAGGCAAATGCGAAACCGCCCGACCATCCCGTGGTCATGATCACGGCCGATTTTAGGCCATCCTCGTGTTCCATAAGATAAGCTGCTGGCTGATTCAGGTCATCGTCGTATTCCGCCCCTAGCGGATCCCAATGGACAGTGTCCTCGGGAGTTCCCGGCATGGTTCGCCGCGCGGCGGCAAAGAGCTCGGAAGACCATTGGCCTTCGCGTTCCGCCTGACGAATCTGATCCTTGACGGCTACTCGCAAGCTGCGCACCCCTGCTTCTCCGCCGCGTCGCCTTTCGATCATGCACTGATGGGCTTCCAGCGCGTGGAATCCATAATCTTCCAGCGGTCCATAACCGATCGTCAGCGCGGATTCGATCTCGCAACCCTGGGGCAATTCGAGCTCTGGAAACCGCCACGTCAACGGCAACGATGAACCGGCCAGCAGAGGAACCTTCATCTCGCCTGCGGTCTGTACCATTTCCACGGCGTCCGCCCAACGATAGGAAAGATGTTTGTCGTTGAAGAAGGGAACCGTCTGACCACAACGTCGAAAGGTGGCCATTGTTTCGTCAAAGAAACGTTTCCGTGGATACATTTTCTGCCGCGTGACTTTCTCTCGCGGGTAGTCTCCATGCTCACCAATGCTCAGCACTCCAGCGACTTGTACCTTGTGTGTACCCAGCGTGATTGCTTCATCGACCGACTGACAGATGCGGACGCCGTGCTTTTCCGCCATCACTCGACTGATGTCGTGAATATGCTGAGGCTGATCAACATACATCGACACGAGTTGCATGCCGGGACCGGGAGCTTCTCCATTACGCTGATATCCTTCCAGAATCTTCGACACAATGACGTCCGCGTGACTGACGTTGTAGTAGGCCGTAATCAGGGCTGTTACCGGTAGTTTTCCTTGCCGAGGTTCCTCTGCTTGCAAGAGGTCTCGTCTTGGCCAGCATACCCCACCTACAGTAAACAATGACGCGGCAACGAACTCACGTCGAGACGAACAAAACATCGTATCAGCTCTTTCCTGTTGTACTGTCAATTAAAGATTCTGAATTAGTGGATGCCGCCCGGAATCCTCGAGCATTGCGGGGCCGGAGAAGTCGCAACGCTACGACCAATATCGCTCCTAGCATATCACAGCAGCCAACCTGCCTGAAACACCATGCAACCGACCGCCTAGCCTCGCCAACGCTTTACTGCCCGTCTGCCGTTGACTATCGTGTCAAAAAAGTCCAGCGGCTGGCTTCGACCAATGGCGATCTGCATTCGATTCGTGCGCTGATGTATACTCGTGTATCTTACAAGCCAGCCGAGGCAAACCTGATTGATCAGATTTGCGGTAAGGTCAAAGCATTCAATGTATTTTGGAAACAAGACAATCCATGACAAGTTCACGGAAGCGAGCCACGCGGGTTTTAACCACGGGACGGGATAGAATTATTGCGATCGCAACGCAGATGTTCGCCAATCAAGGCTTTGCGCAAGTTTCCATTCGTGCCATTGCTGCAGAAGCGCAGTGCACAATTTCAACAGTTATGTATCATGCTGGATCGAAGCAAGAATTGTTGGAAGCTTGCCTCGACAATGCCTTCGCCAAAGAGTCCGCGTTGGTAGTATTTGTCTTACAACTTGAGACGAAGAGCATTACGAACCAATCTCAATTTTTTAAGATCTACGATCGCTTCGTTGAAATATTGATTACTCAAAATTTTTCATCCCCGGTCGCTCGGAGACTCTGGATTAGACTGGCACTGGATGACTGGTCGGCCTACCGGACAATGGAGGCCAAATACGTACAACCATTGTATCAGCACGGCCTCCGATTTCTAAATGGCGCACGGAAAGCAGGTTGGATTGGAGCTACTAGAAAAGAGCTCAGGTTCTTTCTAACGAGTTTGGACTCCTTCCTTAATGGTTTCGTCGTGAATGGGACGATCTCTGAAGACGGCGTGCGGCGCGATCTGCTGGAGGTCAAGCAGGTCGTCGAAGTCACGACTTGGCTTAAGCACTACGGTCGTCGAATGCTAAAGTGAAATCCGCGATTCACTGAGGCAAGCCAAGTTGAGCCGAGACTTCGCATTATTTGACAAACCGAGACGGTTCGGCTATGGTTTTGGTCTCGAACGATCGTTCGAGAAAGTTCGAAGACGCATATGCAGATTGCTATATGCAGATAGTTGTGTCGCTCGACCTTTCCCTCCTACCAACGACTCCCGCCCGATGATGAAAAGCATACTTATCCATCGTTGCTTTCTTTTGAGTCTTGCCGCACTGTCGCTTGTCATGGCAACAAGCGTTGGAGTAGGCTTGGCTCAAGAGTCGGGTTCTTCAAACGTTGTCCGCATCGAATCCGGTTCGATCCGGGTAGCGGTTGTCGATAATGGTGCTTATCCACCTCGACATAATGCTGGCTACAACGGCGTCTCGGAGTTACAACTGCGCAGTGATGATCGCAATCTATTTGTGGCAGATTATTCGGGTTTGAATCTCGAACATTTCTTTAACGGCGATGCCAGGACTTATGGGTGGCACATCTTTGAACCTCGCCAGGCACCGATGAAATTGCTTCGGCCGTCGAAACAGATGGTCGAGTTGACGCAGGACCGCACTGAGCACTGGCCGATTCGCAGTCGCGTTGTCTATGAGGTGCAAGAGGATGCCGTCGAAATGACATACTATGGCACTCCCCTGGAGAATGTTTGGGACAGACATGGCTTCCTGGGTGTCTTCTTTGCGTCGTACATTCAGGCACCAGAAGATATGTCGATTCAGTTCATCGGACGATCACGCGAAGGTCGAGGTAACCAGACACCGCGCTGGATCAAGCATCTGCCAACCGAACATGGCGCGGCGGCCAATCATCGTCCGGCTGGAAGTACCTGGGACCCGACGTTCGACGAGGGCTTTAAGGTCACACTGGCGTCTGGGTTCTCTGATTACGAGTACCTCTATCCGTTTTACTCTGGACGTTCAGGAGATACGGTCTTCGTGATGATGTTTGAACCTCCGCAGGCCGGTGGCGAGATGCGCTTTGCTCAATCGCCGTCCGGTGGTGGATCGGGCAATCCTGCCTGGGATTTTGTTTATTACCACCGTGACTGCAAGGTAGGAAGTGAGTTCAGCTTTAAGGTCCGAGCCGTCTATCGAAAGTTCACGAGCACCGACGACATCGTGCGACTGTATGAGCAATGGTCCGGCGAGAAAGTCCTCCTGCCGGGCAACTGAAACGATTTGAATACAATTGCTAAACAAGAACGATGAAACATACATCAGACCGAATGTGCTTAACTAGACTCGCGGTAATGGTCTTGGTAGTGACCATCAGCCTTGTCGCTCAATGTGCGTTTCTCGTAGCGCAGTCACCTCAAGCTTCAGAAGCAACAACATCAGACGCGAAGGTTGAGCGGCTGGCACCACTAACGATCTACAGCCCCTCCGCCGAGCATTTTCGTTTTGGGGACTACGGGCCTTCACTGGTCTCCGATCCGGATTTTTATCCCATCTCGCAGGCCCCCGTGACCCGCGACACGTACCTGCAGTTCATGGAGGAACTGGGACTGTTCAAGATCGTCGAGAACCCGAAACAGGGTACCGGTGGTGCGCAACAGTCGCTGCCGCTGCTGGTGAAGTATGTGCAAACCGGCGAGCGCAAATACGGTGAAGCCTTGATCGTCATGCTCAAGGATTGGCATAGCGCAACGCTCGAGGAAATCGCTAAGAAGGGCTGGACGGAACAGTTCATCGAGGAACCGTGCTTTATCCCATTGTATCGGAAGTACCTTATCGCTGGCGGTTTGATGAAGGCAGACGACGCCTGGTTCCGCGATCTCTGGCTCGACTACTGCCGCAACGTGCATGTCTGGGGTACTGAGCCCACTGAATGGCGCGGCGGCTGCCATCGCTCGGTGCCGGAAGCCCTGATGAAGGGGCTCGCTGCGAAATGGTATCCTGATATTCCTGAAGCCGCCCATTGGTCTCGATACGCTCTACTTGGGTTCGGCGACTTTTGGAAGAACAAGGAAGTGCAGGCTAATGACACAGGCTACTTTCCCGGCACCATCTTCATGTTGCTCACCTGCGGCGAGCAATTCCTTGGCGACGACCGAGTGGTGACCGACCCCGGAATGCAGCGGCTCTGGCAGCGGCTCATGGTGGAAGTCACGCCGGACGGCGCGGTGAATCCTTACGGACCCAATGGCGGTTGGAACAGTACCGCGGGCTTTCGCCTGTTCGCCCTCGAATTGGCCGCAGCGAAGACTGGCAACGGCGAATATCGCTATGCTGCGCACAAGGTTTTGAATTACCTCCGGTACCAGGCGGCACCCACGCGGAGCGACTATTACTTGCGCACCATCGAGGTCGGCATGCACGTGGCGCTGGCGTGGCTTTTTGCCGATGATTCCGTGAAGCCGGTCATGCCATCGCCAGGATCACTTTGGAACAAGCGCCTGGAGATCGCGAGAATTCCTCATACCGACAAGGCGATTGGTGAGAAGCTCTTTGGCGACATCGACCCCGATCCCAACAAAGGCCACATCTGTTGCAACCATTGGTTCACTGGAAGGGAATTCCCGAACAAGCTGGTGCTGCGAAGCGGCTGGAATTCCGGCGATTTCTTCGCACTTGTGGAACTCCATCCCGTGAGCCTCCCGTACAACGCTGGTGGGATCATGGGGATGAACCGCTTCGGCGCGGCGTTCACACAGGTCATCACCAGCAAAGGAGAATCGGAGGAGAACCGTCTCAAGGTAGTAGACGTGGAAGGAACCGCGAAACTCCGCTATCACTCTGATCCGCTGCGCTGCGATGGACACTGGCAATATGGAAAGATGCCCGACATCGAGTCCGAGGTGACCTACTTCGAAGAGCGAGCCGACGCGACCTTTGCCCGCGTTCGAGTGAAGAACGTGGATGGACTTCCAGCCATCTATGAACGCGAGTTCGTCTTCGTCAAGAATCGATTCCTGGCCACGCGGGAAACGATCACGTTTGAAGAGTCGTTCAAAGCCCGTGTTTCACCGCTTTGGAACACCCGCAACATCGGCCCGCAAGTCGGATCGCACTGGGCCAACACGTTTATGGGGTCGATGGTCGCAAGCAACGGTCGGATTGAGATGAAGTCGCCGCCGGTGGACTTGCTGGTCTGGTTCGCTCCGCGTCCGGATTGCCAACTGCAAGTTGTCGATCGAATCGAAGAAGATCCGCGAGCCATCGCGTGCGGCGCTCAAGTTCGTTACGTCTGGGAAGGCACGCCCAAGGTCGGCGAGAAGTTCGTGTTCACGCAGGTCTACTACCCACATCCACCTTACCGCCCCACGATCGCCAGCAACCACGCAGGCGCCAAAGCAAGATACCACAACGAATATGCTGCCACGGCAGGCGCAGCCGGTATCCAGGTCGTGCGCGATGATCCTGCGGCCAGCGTAGTGAGAATGGAATTGAATCCCGGCAATGTCGAATGGGTCGTGTTCAATCCCGGTGGAGAAGTAATTCAAGCGGGCGAAAGAGAACTGAAGAAGGAGTACGAATACTTTTCGGGGAAATAGGTCCTATAGGACCTATGCCAACTAGAAGTAATATTCACCATGAAAAACCATTTCCTTTTCATACTTCTGGTCTGCCAACTGCTATTGCCCAGCCCTGCTCACGCGGAAGACTGGCAAACGATCTACGAAAGCGATCTTAATAGCGGCAGCACGTTCAACGATTGGATTCCCGTTCAAGGCGCATGGGCGCTGACTTCCGAAGGCATGAAGAAGTCCGGGATGGCAACAGATGGCCTGCTGATGCTGCGTGTCCCGGTTGTGCGCGATGCCATTCGAGTCGAGTATGAAGTCAAGACCGACGCACAGCCCGATGAGCTGGGCATATATCTTGGCATGAAGGACATCGACCATTCGGGAGCCAGTATGTTTGGCTTCGCATCGAATAACAACACGCAGAATGTCCTGCGAATACCTGGTCGACCGCCAATTTCGTCCGACAAGCAGCCACTCGCACAAGCAGGCCAGTGGCACAAGATCGCGTTGACGCGCGAAGCGGGAGGTCTGTCGTTCCAAGTCGATTGCGTTGTAATTGCCAAGGGCGAAGATGTTTCCGGCGGCTATCCCGGTCCTTATCTTGGACTGTCGTGCAGGAACGAAGCAATCTTTCGCAACGTAAAAGTTTATCGTCGAAGCGATCCTGAGCTACAAAAATACCTCAGCCCGGAAGCCGCTCAGCGCGAAGCCGCCTTTGCAACGAGTCCATTCTCGATTCAAGATTTCGCCAGAAACGCGACTCTCAAGGAAGCGCAACGCGACGAACTACGTTACGCTCGCATGGACGCCCATGTCCGCGCCACGACGCTACGGCAGCCTGTCTACAGGCAACATGGAAAGTCTTCGGGTTGGGGATCGGTCGCCAAGACATCCGATGGCGACATCGTTGCTGCGTTCACCGGAAGTCGCGAAGGAGAGGACGATCCCTTCGGAGACATCCGTTTCACGCGCAGTAGCACGGATGGTCGAGGCTGGAGCGCCCCGGTGGTGGTCGCCGACAGCCCGCTGGGCGACCGCGACGCGGGCATCGTGGCGCTCGAGTCCGGCAACCTCTTGGTCACGTGGCGGACCTCCGCAGGACTCGAGGCCCTGGGCATGTTCGAGCCCAGCGGCTCGCTCGACTTGGCCCGCGGACTTCTCATGCCGGCGAATGCCCCCGTTCGAGTTGATGCGACGGGCAAAGTGGAAGCCAGCCCGGCGGAACTGGCACGTTGGAAGGCACGCCAGGCCGAGTTCACCCCAGACGAGTTGAAGCAGCATGTCGGATTCTGGTCCGCGTTGTCCAAAGACGGCGGCAAGACCTGGAGCGCCCGCATGCCCACTCCGGTTCACTCTCCACATGGACCGGCTGTGTTGCGCGATGGCCGCCTGCTCTATCTCGGACGCACCCTGATTGATGGCAAGCCGTTTCTTGCGGCCGCCGAATCCAAGGACGAAGGCCAGTCGTGGCAGATCGTGTGGAAACAGTCCCTGCACGACGATGAACTCCTCGGACTGCGCGAGCCTCATGCAGTTCAGTGCCCCGACGGCAAGATCGTTGCCGTCTTCCGTGTCTCACCAAAGAATTGGCATCGCCGCGGCGGAGAGCACGCACTCCATTGCTACATCTCCGATAAGATTTGGCAGATCGAAAGCCACGACGACGGTCGCACCTGGACACGACCCAAGATCACTCCGATGTGGGGCTATCCGCCGCACCTGACGGTTCTGCAAGACGGTCGCCTGCTCTGCACATACGGCTATCGGCACACCTTCTATCCGTACAGCCAAAAGGCGTGCGTGAGCCACGACGGCGGCAAGACGTGGGACATCGAACACGAAATTACGCTGCGCGGTGACATCTGGGATGAGCATTTCGGTTTCCCCAGTTCCGTGGCGCTGGACGACGGGCAGATCCTCTCCTTGTATTCGAAGAACGAAGCCGCCGGTCAGCCCGCCAACATCGAACGCACGACTTGGCAGCTTCCTCCGCCTCCCATGCCCTTGAAGGAGCGAGCCACCTTCCGCGTCGAGATGGCTGCCCCTGTCCTGGTCGCCACCGGCCCGCTCGTGGAGCGACGGTGGGGCTTCTACCAGTTTCCGGGCTATCGGCTGTCTTCGAAAGGCAACATCGTGGGCGGGTACCAAACCGCCGATGACTCGTACGGCGGCGGAGCGAGTTACGACAATGTGAAGTTTGCTTCGCTCGACGGTGGCAAGACGTGGGTTCCCGAGACGGAAGAACTCCGCAAGGAACGCGAGTCCACCTCCGGGTTCGAACTGAAAAATGAAGTAACGCTCAACTACGCCGGCTTCAAGACCATGCGGCCTGGCGAACTGGGACTGAAGCCGTTGCGGCGGCCTCGTTCCCTGGTGTTTCCAGACGCGGAGGTCTATAGCTACGCCGATCTACCCGCCGAGATGCGGGTGATTCGTATGAAACGTCGAGTTCCTGGCGGCACCGACGAGGAATACGATGCGCCGCTACAATTCCCGGACCTCGGCATGGTCCGCTTCAAGGTCGGACAGAACTCTGAAACGGGTCTGGTCGCCTTGGATGCTCCCATGATTCCCGGCTGGGTGCGATGGGGTCCTGGCGAGACCTGCGAGCTGCCGGATGGGACGTTGCTCATGCTGATGGGCGCGATGAAGGTTCCCGAATTCAGCAATGCCGCACCTCATTTTGCCACATGCTTGGTGGCCTCGACCGACGGCGGGCGAAATTGGAACTACCGTTCCACGATCATGGGCTCGAACCACGAGCAAAGATGGGAAGGCACGGAGGAGGCCAGTATCGTCCTTCGCCCCAACGGCACTCTAGTCTGCGTCGTTCGTGTCGAAGCCCAGGCCGCAGGTGCAACGGCAAACCTCTGGATCACCCGATCCACCGACGACGGACATACTTGGGAACAGCCCGAGCGTTTGAGCGTCCATACGGCTCTGCCGTCACTGATCGCGCTGGACAACGGCGTTGTCGCCAGCGTCCAGGGTCGGCCCGGCGTCACGCTGCGTTTTTCGAACGATCCCGACTGCCGCGACTGGTCCAATCCCCATGTTGTTCACCCAGCAATTGGCTTGCACTACGAGAACACCGGATGGCGTGATTCGACTTGCGGCTATACCTCGTTGATCCGGCTGGGACCTGACCGTTTCTTGATTGTTTACTCAGACTTCTACTACCGCGACGAGAACTGGACCGTGCACAAAGCCATCATGGCTCGGGAGGTAAAAGTGAACCTGCCATGATTCTATTTTGTTTAGCCTGACACCCCACTGCTGCCAAGGACTTGCAACCATGTTCCATCCTCACCGAATCATCCCTCTGGTAATCATCACCATGTTGGCTGTGCAACAGGCCGGGTACTCGCAGTCGATAAAGCCAGTCGTCGGCAGGACTATCACGCACGCGGGCTTCGCGGATTTCTCGCGCGGCACGCTTGCCGATGGAGGTGCTCAGACGTATGTTGCGCGCGGTGGCGGCGTCCAGCTCATTCCGCGCTGGGATCTGAACGTGGATGGTCATTTGGACCTGTTGATGCCACAAGATCACAATCCAACGGAAAACGTCGATGCGTTTATCTACTGGGGCAAGCCGGATGGATTCCGTTCATTGTTTCCAGCCTTCTGGCAGGAGCTGCCTGGTTACAAGTTCGTCAAATCTTTAGAACGCGCTCGGCAAAGCATGACCATGCTGCCAACGTTCGGCGGTGGTCCGGTCAAGGTTGCAGACCTGAACCGCGATGGGCATCCCGATATCGTCTTTCCCAATACCATTCACAACTACACCGTCCACATGACGGCTTACGTTTACTGGGGTTCTCCGGACGGGTTTTCTGTGCTCAACCGGACGATACTACCTACGCTGTTTGGCATGGATGTGGCTGTGATGGACTTTAACCGTGATGGATGGCCCGACTTGGCGTTTGCCAATTTCGGCAACGAGTTTGGCGACCGCTTTGGCCACAGCGATCATCGCGAGTCCTGGGTGTATTGGGGAGGACCGCAGGGCTTTTCCACCTCGCGTCGCGCGTCGATCGAATCGTTGAGGGCCGTGAGCTGCGCGGCGGGAGACTTCAACGGCGACCAGTGGCCTGACCTGGCTTTCGCCAACAACAACCTGGAAGAGCGCAGCATGTCGATTGCGTAGGGTGGCGCGGACGGTTTCTCATCTCAACGGCGAGTGCAATTGGATGGTGGCAATCCAGGCTTGGTGCGAGCTGCGGACTTGAACCAGGACCGGATCGATGACCTGCTGGTCGGCTCGCGCGACAAGGGTACTGGGGTCGCGATCTACTTCGGGGCAAAGGATTTCGAACTGATTCAACCAATGGCTCTCCCGTTAGACGAAGTCCGCGAAGCAGCTTCGGCCGACTTGAATCGCGATGGACTGGCCGATCTAGTTCTGGTGACCGACAAGACTGCTGAGGTCTACATGGGTGCGGAAACCGGTTTTGATCCCCAGCGAAAGCAATCGCTGCCGGGGATCAACCCGCGATCCGTTGCGACGGCGGACCTCAACGACGATAAGTATCCTGACATTGTTCTTGCCAACTATCGCAATGACAAAACGTACGACGTACCGAGCTATATCTACTGGGGATCGGAGCAGGGATACAACGAAGCCAATCGCAGTCACTTGCAGGGATTCGGCCCCGTGGGAGTGGCTGTTCGGCCGACCTCAACCGCGATGGTTTTTTGGATCTGATCTTTCCTTCTGGCGAGAGTCCAAGTCAGGTTTCAGAAATCGTCTGGGGATCGGCCAAGGGCTTTGGTGAAGTTCCATCAACGTTGTTGAATACCGACGGTGTAGAATCGCCGGCCATAGCAGATCTCGATCGCGATGGTTGGCTCGATCTGGTCTTTCCTGGTGCCCAGAAAGTCAAGACTCAAGATCCACATACTCAAACGTTAATCTACTGGGGCAGCGAGCATGGATTCAGTGAAGGCCAACGCACTGCCCTGGAAGCCGAACGGATGATGTTCGCGACCATTGCTCCCTTCGGCCGTTGGAGTTCTTCCAAACTCTCCGCCCCAAACCACGAGTGTGTCGTTGAGCAAACCGCGGGCCTTGAGATCGGTCAGCAGTGCGGTGATCGGCTGGTCGACGGCGCGACAGCGAGCTGGCAGATTTTCACGCAGGCCACCATGGTGGTCCCAGACATTATTCGAGGGTGCGTCGAAGAGTTGCACAAACCGCACGCCGCGTTCAACCAACCGCCGCGCGAGCAGACACTGCCGTCCGAACAGTTGCGACTCCGGCTTGTCGGTTCCATACAGCTGATGAGTGGCTTCCCGCTCGGTGGCATCTTCGGTTCGCTCAGATACTCGACAGCCTCGATAAGCAGGCTCTCCATCGGCTTGTCCGCGACCAATGCCGCCCCGGAGTCGCCCCCTTTCAGCAGCGCCTCACGCGTGGCCAGATTGAAACCCCCTTCCTGTTTCTCCGGTCCATGGCACTGCAGGCAGTGTTCAACGAGCAGCGGGCGAATCTGCTTCTCAAATATCTCCAATGGCTGTTGGGAAAAATCATCGGCGCGCACCGACGCCGTTTCGGACAAGCACCATGTCGCCATGAGGACGACTAGAACGCAGGCAGATGTGATCGGGGCTGGTCCCCAAAAACCTCGCGACTCTTGCTCATTCGATGTCTCGACTGCCATCATGATCTCTCCGAGTCCATTGGTCTCGTTGATTCGTATGCGACTTCGTACTTCGTTGTGGCTTCGCCGCATCAGGGACCGGGAAAAATCGTATACATCCTACCACTCGTCGTCGGGAAACGAATTGCCGGCCCTTCCATGACGCGCGAGGGGCCTTCGATTTCCTGAACGATGCAGGCTCTGTCCCACGGATTCCGCACACGACACTCTTCGCCCCGTCGCGATTCGATTTTAATCTGAGTAACGTTACCCCTGTCAAAATTGCTAGAGACCACAAACCCGCCTCGCGCCAGCAAGCGAAACGAAGCGTTCCAACTTTTTGGCCAGGCGGGGAAGACATGAATCACCTCGGGCTCGCCCGGTCGAGCTGACACGCTCTGCAGCAGCGCATCCTGAAGCGTCGTGGTAAGCAGTCCGAGATGCTCGACGGAAGCCGCAGTGGGTCCCTCAAACAAACTCATCCCATTAGGCAACGGGGAAAACGCGTTCGCATAACGTTCAAGAATCGCAGGAAGCTCGTCGCCGCGTCCCGCGCGAACAGCCGCGATCGGCGAACGGATCGCTGTGTTGGTCCCAGCCCCGCCGAGTACGGATTTGTGTCGCGGCGCGAGGTCGAGCAATTTCCGCACGACGGGATCGGTTGCTACGTTGCGGGTTTCAAGAGTCCAGTCCTCGAAGGGGAAGACCGGGGTGAGCCAGACGTCTTCTGGATTGTGCTGTCCGTCCATTTCTCCGAGGTATCCAGCCGCCCAAATGTCTTCCGCTAGAACGCCGCCGGACAGCGCTTTGGCTTGTGGATCGCTTCCCATGGGATAGGGCGCAAGGTTCTCCAGAAGTTCTTTCCAACGGCCGCGCAGATCGGGATCGACATCCAGAATCTCGGCCGCTCGAATCGCCAGCGGCGCGGTGCCTCGGATTGCCGCCAGGTCCATGATGCTGTCCTTGACTCCCCAGAAGTCCTCGTGGGCATTCGTCCCGCTCAGATGGTAACGACCATCTGCTTCCTTTCTAACTAGGTGGCGATAGAACTCCACCGTACCACGCAGGAGAGGATAGGCATGAGTTCGCAGCCATTCCTGATCGCCAGTATATCGATAACGCCACCAGGCATGGATCGCCAGTTCGCTTCCGGAGGACGCCACATGGCTGATCCAGCTGAACCGGCCTCTGTCAGGCGGCTGTGTCACGACATTGAGTTGGCTATCGAATTGACACAGATCCTTCGCCCGCGGCGACAGTTCCGTGTGAGGTTTTCTTCCCAGGAGCACATCTTGGAACTCG